>KB223724.1_pt5 | contig 12126 bp, 9 predicted proteins | sample 524768 | NCBI WGS metagenome assembly AMQJ01 (sample SAMN00998488, study PRJNA167727) | sediment metagenome | isolation source: subsurface aquifer sediment | place: USA: Rifle, Colorado | collected Aug-2009
GATGTGATTACTCTGTTTGGTACCGGCAATGCCAAGGCCATGGCCGGCGGGATTTCCGAGGCTCTTGTCACCACCCAAAGCGGCCTTGTGGTCTCTATCCCAGGATTTTTTATGAGTGCGCTGCTCTTTCGTAAATCCCTGGCGGCAAAAAATCGTCTGGAAGAGGCGGCCTATATTCTAAAAAGGAGACTTTGATGATCAATGTGAAAAATTCCCTGCGCATGCAAAACAATGAGATGGAGATCAATATGAGTCCGCTTATTGATCTGGTGTTTCTGCTTTTGATTTTTTTCATGGTTACCACAAGCTTTGTCCGGGAAACCGGCATTGATGTGCAGCGGCCGTCCGCCTCGTCGGCCACGTTGACGGAAAACGGCAATATTCTGGTGGCCGTGGCCCGGGACGGCTCCATCCACTTTGACGGACAGGCCATTGATGTCAGAAGCGTCCGGGCACACATCACCCGGGCCCTGGCCCAGAATCCCGAAGGAGCCGTGGTGATTGTGGCGGATAAAGTCAGCTTTACCGGAACGGTGATCCAGGTGATGGATCAGTGCCGGCTGGCCGGTGCCAAACGGGTGAGCATTGCCGCCACCCGGGCGGGAGAGGCATCCTGAATGGGGCTTTACCAGCAAAAATTCCGGCAAAAGTCATGGCTTATCCAGGGGGCGCTGGGCGCCATCCTGATCAATGTTGCCCTGTTCGGCGTTTTGCCCGGAATGATCCATATGGAACGAAACAAAGGCGATCTGGAGAGTTTAAATGTGGTGACCTTTGACAGGATCAAGCCTGAAGCGCCTAAACCCATGCCCCAGGAGAAAGAAGAGGTGAAGCAGGAGAAGGCAAAACCAAAGGAACCTGATAAAATTGTCCACCATGAATCCATGCAGGTGCCCAGGACACAGTTGAAAATGACGATGCCCCAGATGGACTTGAATATGGATCCCCGGCTGTCGAACGACGGCATTCCCATGGTTGCGCAGGTAAATGATCTTAATCCGTCTGCGCCGGTGGTGGGCAGTGCCGACGGCGTGGATTTCAACGGCGTGATGGAACAGGGGGGCGTGGATGTGGTGCCGGTGCCTAAATTCAAGGCCCCGCCCCAGTATCCCTACCGGGCCAAGCGCATGGGCCGGGAAGGTACGGTGAAAGTGCGGTTCAAGGTGGATAACGGCGGCAACGTCTCGGACATCACTATCCTTGACGCCAGCCCCCCTGGTTTTTTTGAAGAGGCGGTTCTGACGGCGGTGTCGTCATGGAAATATGTGCCCGGGGAACTCATGGGAAGACAGGTGGCTGTGTGGGTCACTACCTCAGTAACGTTTAAATTGGAGTAATGATTATGGCAGGATATCGGTTTCTGATCTCTTTGCTGGTGACTCTGGCTTGCCTGACTTCTGCGGCAGCCCAGTCTCCGGATTCCAAAACTTCGGCTTCTGCCGGGTGCCCGGATGAAGCGTCCCTGACGACGCACGCCCGGAGCGCCCTGGTCAAGGCCCAGCAACTCATGGAGGGGCAAAAAAATGCTTTAGCCCTGGAGGTACTGACGGCATTTGTCCGGGAATATCCGGATGAAACCCACGCTTACGTGGCCTTTACTCTGGCTGGGCTCAACCTTGAACAGGGGCGGCTTGCAGAGGCGCTGCAGCAGTATGAAAAGACCCTGGAACTTTGTCCGGCTTACGCCCCGGCCTGGCAGAATCTGGCCAAGGTCTGTTTTGACCTGAAAAAATACCGCCGTGCAGGCGATGCCCTTGAAAAGACATGGGTACTCACCGGTCGCAACAATCATGTGTTGCAGTCCCAGGCCGCTGCCGCATATCTTTCGGCCGGAATGTCGAAAAACGCCCTGCCTATACTGGAAAGCCTGTGTTCAGGCCGGGCAGGGGTTCCCCAAGATGATTGGGTGAAATTGTTTGCCCAGGTCTGCATTGAACTCAAACGCCCAAAACCGGCACTGACTGCTGTGGAGAGGCTTCTGAACACCCACAGGCCTGCTCCGTTTCTCTTCCGGATGGCCGCCGCACTTTATCTTGAGGTGCCCGACTACCGCAAAGCCGCCCAGAATCTTGAGGCTTACAGCCTGATGACGGATCTGACCCGGGATGAGCAGAAACTGCTGGCCGATCTCTATGCCAATATAGGTATTCCGGCCCGGGCTGCCGGTAAGTATGAAAAGCTGATTGAGACAGCCCCGGAGGAATCGCTCTGGGAGCGGTTAGCCTCGTGCTGGCTTGAAGCCTGTGAATATGACAGAGCCTTTGATGCGGCACAAAAAGGATTGGCTTCCTATCCTGACTCAGCCGTGTTGTGGCGAATCAAAGGGTGGGTCCTTTATGAGAAACAAGATTTCAGACCGGGTGCCATGGCCTTTGGAAAGGCGTTTGCCTTGAACCGGAAGGATATTAATTCGTTGTTTCTGCACGGTCTTTGCGCCTGCCGGGCCGGGGACCAGGATACGGCCCGGAAAGCACTGGAGCTTGCAGCTGGTTATCATCAGTATAAAGCCAAGGCTCTGGCGCTGATACAGAAAATGGGGGACGGAAATATTTAGTACGGATTTAAGCCCCTCTGGAGTATGGAAAGTTCAGACTTTGCTTTTTGTGCTACTGCTTCAGGGTTTCCTTTATGTCCTGATACGATGTAAACCTCATCTTCAAAAATCACTTGCAGCTTTTTTTACAACGCATTCAAGAAGTTGGATAGTCTTCTATACGACATTGAAACGCGACATGAGCCAACAAATTATGGAGAGATTGATTCCCGATCCGGGTAAAAATTCTCCCGATACGGGTAGCAGTTAATACTAAGTCATGTTAGGAACCCTACCATGTTAGGATTTTCTAACTTTAACTATAATAATTTAAGGAGGACCCATGCTAAACCAGCCGGGGGAAAAAAATGATTTTATTTCTTTAATCTGTTTTTTTGGGTGTGTCCCACCTTTTACATAAGGTGACTATTTGATTTGACAAAGCAGGTTCAAAATTAAGCCGTAATCTAATTTTATGACAATTTGATCGCTTTTTTTACTCTTGAGATAGGAACAGCAACCACTTTTCATGAAAATACGTCCTTTTTAAAGGAATTATGGGCATTTTAAAATTGGTCTAATCTTTGCATATGTAAAAGGTGGGACACGCCCGTTTTTTTTCTATTTTTATTCTTTTTTTAAGCCCCCTTGTTAAAGACAAGGCCGTGGCTGCTCCACTGACAGGCCGGGATATTATGGTCATGGTGGATGAGGCCCCGGACGGGGATGACAGAAAATCCACCATTGAGATGGTGTTAATTAACCGCCGGAACAAAACACGGGTCCGGGAGATGTCATCCTTTGGCAAGGATTACGGCAAGGACACCAAAAAACTGATGGCCTTTAAAAAGCCCATGGATATCAAGGACACGGCCTTTTTGTCCTGGGAGTATGATGATCCGTCCAAGGACGATGACAAGTGGCTTTACATGCCGGCACTAAGAAAGGTCAGGCGCATTTCAGGGGCCTCCACCAACGACTACTTCATGGGATCGGATTTCACCTATGACGATATGGGGGACCGGAATGTGGACGAGGACGACCACACCCTTATCGGGGAAGAGACTGTGGACGGCCGTGCCTGCTGGAAGATCAAATCCATACCCAGGGAAGATGATTCCCTCTATGATGAAAAAATCATCTGGGTCTCCAAAGAGGCCCATAAAACGGTAAAGGCCGAATATTACGACGCCCAGGGCCTGATCAAGACCTATACCGTGGAAGCGCTGCGTGAGCACCAGGGCTTTTGGACCTTGTTCAAAATGAAGATGGAGAATCACCGGGAAAAGCATACCACCCTGATGACCCTGTCCGATGTGGAGTACAATACCGGGGTGGATGACGGATTCTTCGTCGTCAACACCATATCCCGGGGGCACCTGCGGTGAACATGATTCTTACGGCCATTTTCAGCCTGGCCGTGCTTGCGCAGGTTTTGGCGGTCCGGCCCCTGATGGCCATGGACTCTGAGTTTTCCGGTTTTCTGGAGACCCGGCACAACGCCCAGGTCAAATCGCCCAACGATATTCTGGCCTCGGAAACCCTGGCCCGGCTGGAATTGACCGCCTGCCAGGGGAATTTTACAGGCTTTGGGGCGGTGAATCTGTCTGCCAACCACCTGCTGGAAGATGAGTCCGGGGTCAGCCTGCACGAAGGATACCTGGATTATGTCCTGGACAACGTGACCATCCGGGCAGGCCGCCAGATCATCATCTGGGGCCAGGCAGACGGCATCCGGATTGTGGACAATGTATCACCCCTGGACTACGCCGAGACCATCACCCGGGACTTTGACGAGATGCGCATGGCCGTGGATGCCCTGAATTTCAAGTATGCATCCGGGTGGGGAGATCTTCAATTGTTGTGGATTCCGGTTTACAAGTCCGGGGAACAGCCCTCAGAGGACAGTCCATGGTACCTGGGCGGCTATGGGGACAACACGGTGCTGCCGGACAATGAACCCGACGACCCTTTTAAAGACAGTGAGCTGGCATTGCGGTATGCCCTGTACCTGTCCGGCATGGACCTGGCATTTTCCTATTTTTACACCTGGAATGACTTTCCCTGTTACCAGCGGTCCGGCACTGCCCTGGAACCGGTGTTTGACCGGGTTCATATCCTGGGCGCGGAGTTTTCAAAACCCCTGGGAGAATTTGTTTATAGGGCCGAAGCTGCCTGGTTTTCAGGCAGCCTGATCCAGGGATATGACAGCGATTATTTTACAGCACAAAAGGACCGGATCAAGTGGCTCACCGGCCTGGACTGGTATCCCGGAAACGACTGGACCCTGTCCTGGCAGTACGCCCAGGACCATATCCTGAATTCCGGTTCCGGCCTTGCCGAAAGCGGGTGCGCCAAGACGGTCACGTTCAGCGTTTCAAAGGATCTGTTCAGGGAAAAACTGACCCTGTCGGCTCTCGGATATATGGATATTGACGTAAAGGACCGCCTGGTCCGGCTGACAGCAGAGTACCAGTTCATCGACGACCTGGAAGTCTTTCTGGGGACCGACATCTTTGCCGGGGACCGGAAGGGGTCCTATGGCCGGTATAAAGACAATACCCAAGTCTGGACAAAGATAACATACCATTTTTAAAGGATCTATCATGATCAACATAAATAGAATCAATCAGATGTTTGAGCAATTCGGCAGTTGGATCATCCGGCTGCGCTATGTGGTGGTGGCTGTGTTTATTCTGGCCCTGGTGTTCGGGTCTGCCGGTTTAAAAAGAATTCAGACCGATGCGGGCTGGGACAAATGGCTCTTGGACAGCTCAAAGCTGAAACTGGCTGAAGATGAGTTTAAGGAAATTTTCGGCAACAACGACTATGTGGGTGTGCTGGTTGAATCTGACCATATGTTTGATCCGGACACCCTGGCCCTGATCCGGGCCCTGGGCAAGGAGTTGAAAACCCAAGTACCCTTTGCCGATGACATCTTGTCCATCACAGACTGCGAATTTTCTCTGGGCCATGAAGGGGAGATTGAGATTGTTACGCCGGTGCCGGACCCGATCCCCAGGGATAGTGAAACACTTGCAGGTATCCGGGAACAGATTCTGGATAAGCGCCTGCTCAAGGGTAAATTGATTTCAGCCGACAGCCGGTTTTCATGGATTATGTTAAGGCTCACCCCTTACCCCGACGGCTGGCGAAGCAAGGACAACAAGGCGGCTGATATGGTGGTGGGAAAAGTGGCCGCCACCATCATCCGCCAGGACAAATACGCATCATTAAATCCAAAATCCTCGGGCATGCCCATCATCGCCTACGACAAAACCGCATTTTTCCAGAAAGAGATGTCCCGGACCATGGGGTTGTCCCTGATCGTTTCCCTGGTGGTGCTGTCTGTGGCATTGCGCTCCATCAAGGGCATCACCATGACGGTGATTGTCACGGCCGGCTCCATGATCCTGACCTTCGGCATCCTTGGCTGGATCGGCAAACCCATTGACGTGGGCATGATCATGTTGCCGCTGTATCTGGGCATTGCCGTATCCATCGGCTACTCCATCCACATTTTTTCATTTTTTAATCGACATTTTCTTAACACCGGAAAAAGAAAAGAATCGGTCCGCCTGGCTGTCAAAGAAACGGGCTGGCCCATCTTGTTCACGGCCCTGACCACGGTGGGGGCGCTTTGTTCCTTTTTCTTTGTGGATGTCAAGCCCGTGCGCTGGATCGGGTCGTCAACCTCCTTGCTGGTCTCCATTATTTTTTTCATGGTGGTCATCATGATCCCGGCCCTGCTCGCCTTTGGAAAGGATCAGGATGTGAAGCAGACCCGGTTGAACTCCAATGCCCTGCTGGGAAGTCTGATGGCAAAGCTCGCCAACCTGGTTCTGACCCGGCCGGTTCCCATCATGATTGTATTTTCCCTGGTGCTCCTCACGGCTGTGGCAGGGCTGCGCTATTTTGAGGTCAACTTTGACATCCGCAAGAATATGGGGCTTAAGGTGCCCTACGTAAACCGTCTGGATCAGGTGGGCAGATCACCTTTGGGCGCGCTCTACTCTTACAATGTGGTGGTGGAATTTCCCGGCAAGAACATGGCCCGGGAACCTGAGAACTTAAAAAAGCTGGATCTGCTGGAACAGGAGGCCCAGGGTTTTCCTTTGACCAAAAAGACCTCGTCCATCACTGAAATCATCAAGGATATGAACCAGGTGCTCCATGACGGTGATCCTGGGTTTTTCGCCATTCCCGACACCCGGGAAATGGTGGCCCAGATCATGCTGCTTTATGAAAATGCCGGGGGACGGGAAGCGGAAAAATGGATTGATTACGAATACCGGCGCCTGCGCATGACTGTGGATATTAAGGACTATAACACGGTTGAGGCATACCGGGAACTTCACCAAATCACCGATAAAGCCCACGCGCTTTTCCCGGGGGCAACCGTAACCCTGGCCGGCTCAGTGGTCCAGTTCACGGTGATGCAGGATATTGTGTCCAAGGGCCAGCTCACCTCTTTTCTCATCGCCATCTGCGTGATTACGGGGCTGATGGCCCTGGTTTTCGGCAGCTTTAAAATCGGTCTCATCGCCATGATTCCCAACATCGCCCCGGCCATTGCCGTGGGCGGTCTCATGGGATGGATGCGGGTGCCCCTGGATATGATGACCATCACCATTATGCCCATGCTGTTAGGGCTTGCCGTGGATGACACCATCCATTTTATCAACCATGCCAAGCTGGCCTTTGAACAGAAGCGGGAGTATGCTTACGCCATCCGCCACACCTTCAGCGCTATCGGGGTTCCCATTTTATTCACCTCCCTGATCCTGACGGCCAACTTCAGTGTCTACTTAAGCTCCCCGGCCAAGGTCATAATTTTTCTTGGCATTTTAACCGGCACAGGCATCATGTCAGCCCTGCTGGCCGATTATTTTGTCACCCCGGTCCTGCTCCGGGCGCTCAAGGCCTTTGGCCCGGAAACAATCCCCATCCATGGTACACAGACCCAACCCCATTTAAACAAAGAGGTAACCCAATGAAAAAAAAAGTACGCCCTTTGCTTGCAGCGCTCATCACCATGCTGCTTGTCACAGGCCCGGCCTTTGGTCACACCCTTTTCATGAATCTGACAGACAACGGGGACGGCACCGTGTCCGTGGAAGGGATGTTTTCCACCGGAGCCACGGCCGCAAACCTGCCCCTGTACCTGCTGGATGAAAATGAAAAACAGATTTTAAAAATCAAACTGGATGAGAACGGAGAAGCCGAATTTACCATCCCGGATCAGCCTTATACCGTATTTCTGGATGGCGGCCCGGGACATACCATACGTGAAGACGGCCCCATGAGGAAATAATAACAACCCCAAAAGGAGAAATCACATGTTACGAAAATTAAAAACCACTGTTTTAACCCTTGCCATGACAACGCTTTGCGCAGGCACCGTCTATGCACACGCGCTGTGGGTCAACATCAACGAATCCTTTGCCCATCCCCCGGGACATGTCATCACAAGCCTTGGATGGGGACATGCCATGCCCCTGGATGATTTGCTCTCCTCTGAATCCGGTAACATCGAAATTGAGAAATACAGTCTTATCGGACCGGATAATTCCATTTCACCGATTCCCCTTCCTGTTATTAAACACGAAGCGTCCACTGCATCCCAAACCGGGATGAGCATTGTACAAGGTGATTTGGGCCTACGCAAAATTTCACTGACCGATAAAACCATGCCCGGCACCTACCAGGTGACAGCCGAATCCAGGGCCACCTATTTTACCGGGTATGTGGATGTCAACGGCAAACACAAGATGGTCACCAAACCCATGGACGAAATAAAGGATGCAAAAGCCTTTAAATTCAGCACCCGGTACAAGGCTGTGGGCAAGTCCTATTTCGGCATTGAAAAATGGACCCAGCCCAAACCCCTGGGATATGACCTTGAGATCATGCCCGACACTGACATGAATAATGTCAAGGCAGGCGACCTGGTCAAATTTACGGTCACGCTCAAGGGAAAACCTTTAACCTGCGATATGCAGGGCATGAACTTTCTGCACATGACATCCAATACCTTCGGCGGTCCGGATAAATATATGCTCACGGCATACATCATGGACGGCAAGGCCCAGATCCGGGTGCCCACACCCGGCGCCTGGACAGCTTCGGTCACGGTGAAGAATGTGGTTACAAAGGATAATGAACTCAAAGAACTGGCCAAGAAATGCCAGTCTATCTATTACGGGGCCACCGTATCATTTACGGCTAACCCCAGATAACTGCCGCTCCCAAAGCTGTTTTAATTTTTTTGCCCTTGCCCGGCCCGATATCCCAGGGCTGGGCAGGCTGTAAATTAACTAAATGGAATATTCCTTTCTAACGACACAATAAAAAAGGAGCACAACTAATTAAATCACGAATCAAGTTGCGCCCCTTTTCCTCTTTGATTTTTCCATCTGCGGCCTAAATACGGCCTAAAGCGCTTTTCTGGCAATATCCAACTCCATAGGCATCATGGCGGTCTTTACAGTCTCACTTTCCACGGATGAAAAACCAACGCGTTGCATGGTTTCGGCTATTTCGCCGCGGTTAAACATCAGGTCCTGGCCTGAAAACATCCAGGACATGCATCCCAACACATATGCCTTGGGACGGGTCCGTTCATGTGTCAAACCATCCGCGAGACTAACAAAGACGCCGCCCGGTTTCAGAGCATGATAAATTTTTTCGAGCATATTTTTCAAATCAAAACGTGCAAAATTGAGCGTTGCGCTGGCCCAAATCAGGTCGTAGTTTTCACCAATAGGATCTTTGATATAATCACCTGCCATGGTCGTTACCCGGTCTGTCATTTCATACTCGGCAATGAATTCATCAGCCACTTTAACCACTGCGGGCCGGTCAAAGATCACGCCTTGCATATTATGATGTTCGGCCACAATGGCAATGCAGTAAAGGCCCGGACCACCACCAAGGTCCAGCATGTTTTTAAAGGATGAAAAGCCTTGAATTTGCGAAATTCTGGCCGCCATTTGCTGGGCCGTTCCACCCCGTTCGTAGTTGGCCATGGACCGGGCATAGGATTCCCAGACAGCTTCGTCACTTATGTCCACCGAGCCTTCACGTGGGCCGAAGCGCACAATATGGCCCATATCTCTAAGAACGGTTTGGGACATTTGATGCATCATGGAAAATGCTTTGCCCTGATAGGCCGGGCTTTGGCTGTGCAGGACGGCCTGGGTATCCGGCGAATTACTGTAACACCCATTTTTCTTGTCCAGCAGGCTTAACGCGGTCAGGCCATCGAGCAAATACTGGGTATATACCGGATGGGTTTCCAGCCGCGACGCCACCGTTTCAGCGGACTGCGGTGATGACAGATAATCGAAAACATTCAACTCAATGGCGGTAATAAGTAACTGGGTTTCCGTATAGCCATTGATGATGTCGTAAAGGTGATCTATTCGCGTATTTAAATCGGGCAATTTTTTCATGTTACGTTTCCTTTTTTGTATCATTTATATTTTGTGATTAATTTTTTCAGATAGTTCAGAAACGGCAGGTCACCTGAAGGCCAACCTCTCCCGGATCGCTGTAGATGGTATAATAACCGCCATAGTAACCATAAGAATCGTATTTCTCGTCAAAAATGTTTTTGCCGTAGAGATAGATATCAAAACGCTCTGTTTCATATCCGATTTTGGTGTTGACGATTTGATAGGCATCTCGTTTGTATTCGTTGGCTTTATCAAAGTACATTTCACCATACCCAATCAAATCCGCCCTGGCATAAAAACCGTTTTTCCAACGATATTGAGCGCCGATATTAAATGTATACTCCGGGCTGTAGGTACTTTTGTTTCCCTGGTAATCTCCGGCGGCATCCTGGAAATCGTCAAATTCAATGTCGGTATAACCGAAACCGGCCGTCATGGTCAGCCCACTGGTTATTTTTCCCGCCACCTCCAGCTCAATCCCCTTACCGGTTGCTTCGGCTGCGTTGGTTATATAAGATTCAAGAGATGAAACCTTTTCCGACACCTGCATATCGGAAATATCCATCAGGTAAATACTGGCGTTGACTATCAATCTGTTATTGAAAAAGGTGTTTTTCACTCCGACTTCATAGGACCATAACTCCTCCGCATCGAAGGTGTAATATTGCGAATCTCTGGCTTGAAAATTAAACCCACCGGCGCGGTATCCTTTGGATACGTTCAGGTAAGTCATGGTTCCCGGTAAGGGATGGTACTCCAAGGCAAACTTGGGACTTACGGCCTCCCATGAATCATCGGCATTCTTCGGGTTGATATGATCTTGAAACTCTTTTTGTGTTGTCTCATAACGCAAACCACCGACAAGGCTGAACTGTTGGGACAACGGATAGGTCAAATTGGTAAAAACAGCATACGTATTTCCATCAATATCCCTGTTATTAACACTGACCATGCTGCCATAATCCGTAGTAAAGTCATAATTCATCGCCTCCTTGTCACCATAGACGCCTGAAATCCACTTCACGCCGCCGTTGGCATAGCTCAAGCGCAGTTCCTGGGACAATGTAGAAAATTGATTATCTTTATTAGTATGCATCAACGTTGCGCTACTGCAATCGAAATCATTGATGGCCTCGTCATCATAGACTCTTCTGGACGTCACAGAGGTCAATTCAAACGCATCGTTGACCTCATAATTAATTTTAAGGGATTGGGATTGCTCAGAAGCATTGTTTTCCCCCTGCAAATTGGAAGAGACTTTACGATACTTGGGTGCCGGCAATCCGTACGACAGCACCCCATATTCCCCCAGGTTCATATGTACCCCGCCTCCGTCATATTCGAGTTGTGATGCAATAAAAGAGACGTCCAACTGGTCTGTCGGTGTCCAGCGCAGATGTGCCCTGCCAAACCAGTGTTCTCTATCGTCAGGCGCCTCACCGGTTTCCGTATTTTCGATGATACCATCTTTTTGGCAGAACTTTCCGGCAATCCCGGCAAAAAGTTTATCCGTTTGAATGGGACCGCCAAGGTTGATGGTATATGTTTGCGTTAAGCGGTCGTCGTTCTCGGAGGAGAGCCATGTGCCGATATTGGCAGACAGACTCCCCCGGAAATTGTTGTCCGGTTGCCGGGTAATGATATTGATGACACCTGCTTCCGTATTTTTACCATACAATGTTCCCTGGGGCCCTCTGAGCACCTCCACCCGTTCAATATCAAGAAATGTATTCTCAAATCCAAGAATCGACTGGATCGGCACACCGTCTATAAAAAGTCCGGTAGAAAGCGTCATCGTCTCAAAAGGGGCATGAATGCCTCTCATGGATGGTGTATTCATGCCGGCCCCGCCTTCATTAAATATCATTAAACTGGGGACAAGATCAGCGAGATCTGACAAGGATTCAATTTTTGCGTCCTCAATTCCCTGGGCCGTGAATGCGGTGATCCCCATGGATACGTCCTGGATATTTTCCTCCTGCTTTTGGGCGGTGACGGTGATGGTCTCTATTGTTTTCGAATTTTTAGACTGCTTTTTTAGCGTTTGTCCGGCCACGGCCGGGAGATGGGCTGACACCAGCAGAATTGCCGTTCCCAAAAAGATTATTGGTTTGAAAAACAAGTTCATTTCTGAGG
>KB224926.1_pt46 | contig 12071 bp, 12 predicted proteins | sample 524768 | NCBI WGS metagenome assembly AMQJ01 (sample SAMN00998488, study PRJNA167727) | sediment metagenome | isolation source: subsurface aquifer sediment | place: USA: Rifle, Colorado | collected Aug-2009
ATAATAAAACTATTAAGCCATTTGAGATTCGCTTTTTAATTTTTATAAGATATTTTTTGTATCTTGGATTTTAATTTTAATCCTAATACAGATGAAAAAACGTTTCCACTTATTGCTCTTATTTATTGTTATTTCGTTAAGTCTTGCAATTCAGAATAATGTTATAGCACAAGAGCATAAAAAAGAAAATACTGAGACAACTGTTCATGCTGACCAGACAATTGCTTCTGAAGAATCTCATGCAGAAGAATCAGGACATTCAGAAAATATGAGTCCATTGTTTTTTCTAATTATCGCATTAATAATTGGAGCCGGAACTCGTCACTTTCTGAAGAAGAGTCCCCTTCCCTTCACAGTTACTTTATTACTTATTGGTCTGATTCTGGGAGTTTTATCCCGCCTTGGATATTTTGGTGAATGGAACATTATTGGATTAAAATTAGATGCAACTTTTATTAGTGATGCTGTTGGTTGGGCAGGACACATTAATCCTCATCTTATTCTTTTTATCTTTTTACCAACATTGATTTTTGAAGCAGCATTTGCCATGGATGTTCATACTTTCAAAAAAACATCTACAAATGCTTTCATCCTTGCTATTCCCGGGATTATCATTGCATTGGTACTCACTGCTTTAATAATTATAGGGATTAAATGGGCTGGAATAGGTATGGACAATTGGACATGGACAATGGCACTTCTTTTTGGTGCTGTTGTTAGTGCCACAGACCCGGTCGCTGTTGTAGCAATTTTGAAAGAAGTTGGAGCAAGTAAAAAGCTAGGAACCCTTATTGAAGGAGAATCTATGTTAAACGATGGAACTGCAATTGTTATTTTTATGGTTCTAATTGCAGGAATAACCGGTGCAGGATCTGATGTCTCTCCAATAATTGAATTTTTCAGAGTAGCAGTTGGAGGTACACTTGTTGGTCTCTTAATTGGATACATCGTTATTGCATGGGTAAAAAAAGTATTTAACGACGCTTTAGTAGAGATTACAGTAATAGTTGCCGCAGCATATATGACTTTTTATGTGGCTGAGCATTTCTTACATGTATCCGGAGTTTTAGGTTTAGTTTCATTCGGATTACTTATGGCTAGTGTAGGAAGAACAAGAATCAGCCCTGAGGTTGAACACTTTCTTCATGAGTTTTGGGAACTTTTTGCCTTTATTGCAAACACATTAATATTCTTGATAGTAGGAGTTGTAATTGCAGATAACATTGTGTTTACAGCAAACGATTTTATAATTTTATTTTTACTTTATATTGGAATTCATATTGTAAGAGCTGTGGTAATTGCAATGTTTTTTCCAATCATGAAAAAGGCTGGATATGGTCTTACAAAGAAAGATTCATACGTGTTATGGTGGGGAGCCTTAAGAGGAGCAGTAGGTTTAGCATTAGCTCTTATTGTAGCTGGAGAATCAAAAATTGATGGAACAATTAGAGATCAATTTTTATTTTATACCGCAGGGATTGTTACCCTAACCTTATTAATTAATGCTACTACAATAAAAGCTCTTCTAAATTGGATTGGATTAACAGATATTCCTCCGGCAAAACAAAAAATGATTTTTAATGCAAGAAATTATTTAAGAAGTACTGCTGAAAATTCAATGGATAAATTAAAAAGTGATCGATTTTTAAGTAGAGCTAATTGGGAAAGTGTTAAAACATATTTACCCGAAGAACCTGAAGATATTGAAATAGTGTTGGATGAAGGAGAGTTTTCCAATTTGTATGAAAAAAGAAGACGTGTACTTGAAAAAGAAAAAAGTAGTTACTGGAATCAGTTTAAAGAAGGTCTATTAGGTGCAATTGCAGTGCGGAATTTATCCGATGCAATTAATGAAATTATCGATTCAGATGGAAAAATTCCATTATCTCAAAGAAAAGATCTTGAGCAACTCTGGAAAACTCCAAAGTTTCTTAACAAACTTCAATCGGTACCAATTCTTGGTAATATTTCACAGCGGTTCTTCTTTGAGCAATTAACAAATAGTTATGATGCCGCCAGAGGATTTGTTGAAGCTCAATATGAAACACTCAAGTTAATTGAGAGTATGACTATTAGTTCTGATTCTGATGAATTAACTATAGATTCTGATTTGGCTACTATTGAAAATGAGATAAATGAGAATAGAATACACGGCTTAACGTTTTTACGAAATCTTAAAAACACCTTTCCGGAAATATATGATTCAATTGCAACAAGACAAGCTATCCGTTCAAACTTGAATAGTGAACTAAAAATTGTTGAACGACTTCAGAAGAAAGGACAAATTGGATCTGACGAAGCTCACAAGATGATTGAAAGCATTGAGGAAAGAATGAAAAAGCTATTAGATTCGCCACCAGAGATTGTACCTCCTGAGAAAGCAAAATTATTACAAGATGTTTCGTGGTTAAAAGAGCTCGATAAAGCTACTTTTAATAAAGTTGTTAGTCTGTTCCAACATAGAAATTATGCGGTGGGTGAAAAAATCATTAAGGAACATGGTCAGGTTGATGGTTTATATGTTGTAGCTCGTGGATCAGTTAAGGTTACAATCAATAAAAAGCTTATCGACATTTTAGGAAAGGGAAGTGTTATCGGTGAAATTGCTGTTCTGACAAATGTTCCACGAACTGCTACCGTAACAGCAGAATCTCCTGTTACGGTACTTCGGCTTACGTCCGTTAGTATGCAACAGGTAATTCATAACAATCAAACATTAGAAGATAAGTTATGGCAAATTGCTGCTCCTCGGTTGGCAGAAAATATAGTATCGGAAATTGAGCCATACAATAAAATGCAACATGCAGAGCTTCAGCGAATATTAACAAAAGGGGAACTGATTTTAGCTAAAAAAGTTAAAAATATTGATCTGGAAGATAAATTGGCAATCCTAATTACTGGGAAAGCAATAAGATCAAACGACGAAAACATCGAAGCTCCATGTTTAATTGATGACAAATCAATAACATTGAGTCGGGATAGCCGGTTATTGGTCTTCTCAAAGGAGTAACCAACTAAAATATTATAATCCAGGAAGCATCAGCATTCGCTGATGCTTTTTTTATATGCTTCAATAAATGCGGGATTTTATTTAGCAACTAATTGTTCCTAAAACCGGGCTAAAAGTATCTCATTTAAAAAAATAATTATTCAATGATTTCAAAAACAGGATTGCCAATTGAAGCATTTGGTGCAGTTATTTTGAGTATCCATGAAATAGTAGGAGCAATATCAACAACTTCAGTTGCTCTGTCTATTCGACTACTTTTTACTTTCCAACCATACCAGATTAATGGAACATGTGTATCGTATTCATATCCCGAACCAGATTTTGTTACGTTACCGTTTTTTTCAATCCATCCTGTTTCAAGATTAAGAATAACATCTCCAGATCGTTTTTGATGAAAACCATTTTGAATCTTTTGATTAATTCCCGATTCAAAATTTGTTGAATTAATAATATGAGCCGGAAGTGCATTTGCCACTCCATTAAACTGCACAAGGAAATTGGCTACTTTATCCTGCAGTTCATTTAAATTTACCCCTGATTCATCAACCAATTGTTGATTGAAATATATTTGTCGTGAATAATATGATTTTATCCATTCTCCGTTCTGATATAAAATACTTAAATAACTATTAAGCAAGGTAACAGCCTTTTCGCCATCAAAAACACCAGCGTTTTGTTTTTTGCTAATAAGATATTCGGGAACATCTGAGACACCTCTATCGGAAGTTATATAAATCAGGGTACTTTCTAAACCTATTTCATCATCAATAAAACGGATAAAATGCTCCAAATCCTGATCTAAACGAAGGAATAAATCTTCCATTTCAACAGAGCGTGGTCCAAATAATTCGCCACTATAATTTGTAGCCGAAAAACTAACAGAAAGAAAATCAGTAAAATCATCTTTACCCAAATTCTCCTCAACAATTGCGGAAACCGCGAAATCTTTCGTATACGTATTTCCGAAGGGAGTATATTTAAGGTATTTAAAATTGCCTGATCTGTTTCTTAAATAAGATAAATCATACGGGAAAGTATAACGATAATTTCTAAATCCAATCTCAAAATTACTATTGTCAGGCAGACTGTTTTTATAATTATTTGCTAATGAATACATACTTGCCCAGTTTTTTCTCATGTACACATCCTGAAATCCTTTTGCATTAAAATTCTTAACCCAGGCTGGCAAAGTATCTGTATAGTAATTTCCTGTTATCCATCCTCCATCGTGATTATTAAGCCAAAATGCATAATCGGCTAATTTACCTCCAGATATCACAGATGAAACAGGATTTAATGATATGCTTATCACTTTTGAGCTGTCATTAGTTGCAAGCTTAAGCTCATCTCCGAGTGTAGATGTCATCATATTTTTTGGAGTATAGTTACCCATTTGAATGATACCATCCATAAGGTTGAATTTCGACTCGTCGGCACAGCCAATCGTTTCACCTGTTAACCGATTGTACCAGGTATCTGATATAATCCCATGATAAGAAGGATTAGTTCCGCTAACAATACTTGCCTGCCCTACACCGTTTTGGGTAATCAGATAATTATGGTAAGTCTGAGTGCAAAAAGAACCTTCGTTTATTATTTTCTTAAATCCATTCTCGCCGAAAGAATTCCAGTATCGAAGAAGCATTTCGTAACGCATCTCTTCAATTACAATACCAACAACCAGCTTAGGGGGCTTATTGAGTTGATTTTGTGCTTGAATATTAACAAAACCAAGAATAAAAGAAATTAGTAATACTGATTTTATTATGTGTTTTCTGTTCAACATTTTTAAGCTATACATTAAAACGAATATGAAGAATATCTCCATCTTCTACGATATAATTCTTCCCTTCAACATGAAATTTGCCTGCTTCTTTAACCTTAACTTCAGAACCTATCGAAATAAAATCATTGTATTTCATAACCTCTGCGCGAATAAACCCACGCTCCAGATCGCTATGAATAGTGCCGGCAGCCTGAGGTGCTGTCATTCCTTTTTTAATTGTCCATGCTCTGTTTTCTTTTGGTCCAATGGTAAAGAAAGACATTAAATTCAATAAAGAGTATGCGCTTCGAATTAATTTATTAACCCCTGGCTCATTCAATCCTGCATCAGATAAGAACTCTTTTCTGTCATCAATATCCTCAAGATCGGCAATCTCAGCTTCCATTTTTCCGGCTATAGTCAAAATTTCAGTGTTCTGATCTTTCAATGCAGCTTTCACTTGCTCAACATATTTATTCCCTGAAATTGCAGAAGCATCATCAACATTACATACGTAAATGATAGGTTTTGCAGTTAAAAGGAATATGTCATCAATATGTTTTTTATCTGAATCCGACATCTTATAATCACGAGCATTTAGCATTGACTCTAAATGACCTTTCATTCCATTTAATACCTCAATACCATGCTTGGCATCCTTATCACCTATTTTTGCTAATTTTTCGTAACGTTGAATTTTCTTTTCAACCGACTCCAAATCCTTTACTTGTAGCTCAAAATCAATTGTTTCAATATCTCTTATTGGGTCAACGGATCCATCGACATGAGGAAGGTTTTCATCATCGAAACATCTTAAAATATGAATTAATGCATCGGTATTACGAATATCTCCCAAAAACTTATTTCCAACACCTTCTCCCTGATTTGCCCCTTTTGTTAAACCTGGAATATCAACCATTTCTACAGTAGCAGGAATAGTTTTTTCAGTAGGTTGAAGTTTCTCAAGTTCTAATAACCTTGGATCAGGTACGCTTATAATTCCGATATTCGATTTATTTGAACTAAATGCAAAGTTGGTCGTTTCAACTTTTGTATTCGACATACAATTAAACAAGGTTGATTTTCCAACATTTGTTATCCCAATAATACCGCACTGTAAACTCATAGTAAAATAAATTTTAGATATTCAAAACAAGGCTCAAAATTACACTTTTTCAGCATTTTAAAAAGTGCTTTTAAATAAAAAACAAACAGCTTGGCTTTATTTAAAGCATGTTAATAATAAATTAAAAACATATTCCGTATATTATTCGGAAAAACCGTACTTTTACAGCCTTAATTTAACTAATTTTCTTAAACTATTACATAAAATAATTTTAGCTAAAATGTCTGATATTCAAAACTTAAAAAAAATAGCTTCACAGGTACGTAGAGATATAGTAAGAATGGTACATGCACAAAACTCCGGGCATCCGGGTGGATCATTAGGTTGTACCGAATTTCTTACCACATTATATTTTGAAATCATGAATCATGATTCAAATTTCGATATGGATGGCAAAAATCAGGATTTATTCTTTCTTTCGAATGGGCATCTTTCGGCATTATGGTATAGTGTTTTAGCTCGCTCAGGATATTTTGCACTATCAGAATTATCTACATTTAGAATGATTTCATCAAGATTGCAAGGACATCCTACTCCCAAAGAAGGATTACCTGGTATCCGCATGGCATCAGGATCACTCGGACAAGGATTGTCTGTTGCTTGTGGTGCAGCACTAACAAAAAAACTAAATAAAGAATCTACAACAGTATTTACTCTTCATGGCGATGGCGAATTGCAGGAAGGTCAGATTTGGGAGGCTGCCATGTTCGCTGCTCATCATAAAATCGACAATCTTATTGCTACAGTTGATTATAATGGTCAGCAAATTGATGGTCCAGTTGATAAAATCATGTCTTTGGGAAATCTTAGAGCAAAATGGGAAAGTTTTGGCTGGCAAGTGTTAGAAATGAATGGGAACGACATGGAAGATGTTGTTAAAACTTTAAATCATGCAAAATCAATCACTGGAAAAGGAAAACCTATAGCTATTCTTATGAAAACACAAATGGGTATGGGTGTCGATTTCATGATGGGATCACATAAATGGCATGGAGTTGCTCCTAATGATGAACAACTTGAAAATGCTCTTAATCAGTTAGAAGAAACTCTTGGAGATTATTAAAATATTTATTGAATTATTAAAAATTTAAGATTATGGAAAATATAGTAATTATTGCTCATGATGTTAAGAAGCCTGAGATGGTTCAGTTTTTAAACGACCGCAAAGAATGGATTGATGGAGTTAATTTAATTGCTACCGGAAGAACTGCTGAATATGTTGAATCGCAAGGAATAAAAGTAGAGCACTTAAGTCCCGGCATTTCAGGTGGATATGTTGAAATTACCGACAAAATTAAACGTAAAGAAATTGATATCGTAATCTTTCTGCGTGATCCACTTATTAAATTAGGACATCATGAAGATATTCAATCCTTATTAGAAGCTTGTAACATGTATAACATACCATTAGCTACGAATTATGCAAGTGCAGAATTAATGATTCTTGGATATATCAAAAAGGAAGATTACGAGCGACGAAAATCAATGGAAGATTAAACTAAATAATTGTTAAGAATAAACAAGATTTGAAAAATCTAGTACGATATATATTAATTCTACTTTTTTCGTTTAGCACGATTTATTTGCAGGCTCAAAAAAGCAAACCAGAACAAGCAAAAACAAGAATTCTGTTTGTTTTTGATGCTTCTCAAAGTATGTATGGCACATGGGAAAGTGACAGGAAAATAAATATTGCCCGACGCTATTTGATTGAAATTATTGATAGCCTGGAGCAGATGGACAATATTCAAATGGCACTTCGGGTATATGGTCACCAAAGTCCCGTCCCTCCTCAAGATTGCAATGACACGAAACTTGAAGTACCATTTGACTCAAATAATGCCGGTCAGATAAGACAGGAACTTCGATATTTAATACCTAGAGGAACTACTCCTATTGCAAATTCGTTGGAAGCAGCAGCAAATGATTTTCCTTCATGTGACAACTGCAGAAATATTATTATTTTAATAACCGATGGCATTGAAGCATGCGATGGTGATCCTTGCCAGGTTTCTTTAAATCTGCAAAAGAAAGGTATTGTGCTAAAACCATTTGTAATTGGCATTGGTATTGATCCTAATTTCGAAAAAACATTTGAGTGTGTTGGACATTTCTATAATACCCCCAATGAAGAAAAATTTCATGAAGTATTAGGAGTTGTGATATCAAGAGCCTTAAACTCAACAACAGCTCAGGTAAATCTGATTGATAGTAAGGGCATACCATCTGAAACAGATGTTAATATGACATTCTTTGATCATATTTCTGGCAAAGTGAAATATAATTTTGTTCATACAATCAATTATATGGGTTACCCCGATACACTTATCATTGATCCTTTAATTTCGTATGATATTGTTGTTCATACTATACCTGCTGTAAAAAAAGAAAATATTCAACTAGCCGAAGGTAAGCATAACATGATTGGTATAAATGCACCTCAAGGATTCTTAAGCATATCTTGCCCGGGTAGTAATCAATATAAAGATTTGGATGTTATCGTTCGGCAAAACGATAAAGTTCAAACTTTAAATTTGCAGAAAAATGGATCAACAGAAAAATACCTGGTTGGTAATTACGATTTAGAAATATTAAGCATTCCAAGAGTTATTGTCGAAAAAGTTAAGATTGAGCAAAGTGTAACAACAACTATTGAAATACCACGTCCGGGCATCGCAAATTTCTCGCTTGCCTCAAGTGGTTTTGGAAGTATTTACACTGAAACCGCAGATACTTTAAAATGGGTTTATAATCTCGATCAGAATTTAACCCAACAAAATATCATTATGCAACCAGGGAATTACAGAGTTGTATACAGACCAAAAAACACAAAACAATCAATTTATACTATAAATAAAAGATTTACAATAAAATCAGGAGCATCACAAAAGATAATACTTTATTAAATTTAGACATGAAAAAATTCGATTATAAAGATAAGAAAGATACACGATCAGGTTTTGGAGCAGGATTGTATGAACTAGGTAAGAAAAACGACAATGTTGTTGCTTTATGCGCAGATCTTACCGGCTCATTAAAAATGAATCAATTTGCAGATGAGTTCCCCGAAAGATTTATCCAGTGTGGTATTGCGGAGGCTAACATGATAGGAACAGCTGCCGGATTAACCATAGGTGGGAAAATTCCATTTGCAGGAACTTTTGCCAATTTTGCAACCGGGCGTGTTTATGATCAAATAAGACAATCAGTGGCTTATTCAGAGAAAAATGTGAAAATTTGTGCCTCACATGCGGGCATTACACTTGGTGAAGATGGTGCCACACATCAAATTATGGAAGACATTGGTTTAATGAAAATGCTTCCCGGAATGGTTGTAATTAATCCATGTGATTATAATCAGACAAAAGCTGCAACTATTGCCATTGCCGACTACGAAGGACCTGTTTATTTGCGTTTTGGTCGACCAAATGTTCCAAACTTTACACCCGAAGATCAAAAATTTAAAATTGGCGAAGCAGTATTGTTAAACGAGGGTACAGATGTTACCATCTTTGCAACAGGTCATTTAGTTTGGAAAGCAATTGAAGCAGCAGAAATCTTAGAACAAAAAGGAATATCTTCTGAGATCATTAATATACATACCATTAAACCTTTAGATGAGAAAGCTGTATTAGCTTCTGTTGCAAAAACAAAAGCAGTAGTTACTGCCGAGGAACACATGATGAATGGAGGTTTAGGCGATTCAATTGCACAGTTATTGGGACGAAAATTACCTACTCCTATTGAGATGGTTGCAGTTGACGACAAATTTGGCGAAAGTGGTAAACCCGAGGAGTTGCTTACAAAATACGGCATTGACACTGAAAATATAGTTTCTGCTGTTGAAACAGTTCTAAAAAGAAAATAAAATTATCTTTGTAATCACTTTATAAATAGAAAGTGATTTCTCTCAAAGAATTATGTCAGATTATAGCGACAAGGAGTTATTAACTCTCTTTAATGATATCGAAAAACGCAATTATGCTTTTAACCTGATTGTTAGAAAATATCAGGATAAATTGTATTGGCACATTCGAAAAATCGTTATTATCCATGATGATGCTGATGATATTCTACAAAACACTTTTATCAAAGTGTGGAAGGGACTCGAAGGATTCAGAGAAGATTCGAAACTCTATACCTGGTTATACCGAATTGCAACAAACGAATCATTGACCTTTTTAAAACAAAAGAAAACAAAATATTTTTTGCCAATTGTTGATTACGAAAATCAATTGAAAGAATCATTGGAGAGTGACGAGTATTTCAATGGGGATGAGATACAGTGCAAACTCCAAAAAGCCATATTAGATTTGCCTGAAAAACAGCGAATTGTTTTCAATTTAAAGTATTTCGAAGAGATGAAATATGATGATATGTCAGAAATTTTAAAAACATCAGTTGGTGCGCTAAAAGCATCTTATCATCATGCTGTTAAGAAAATTGAGAATTATTTTAAAGAAGATTAAACTAATTAAACATTAAAAAGTCAAAAAGACAAGGGAAAACAAAATAGGGGATATTAAAATGGGAAAAAACAATAAGACCGTGGAAGGATTGAAGGGAAATAATAAAAATCCGTTTTCTGTTCCTGATGGATATTTCGAAACATTTCCGACAAGAATGCAAGAACGAATTCTGTCTGAGAACAAAGAATATGCCTGGGCAATAAAAATCTTCAGGTATGTAAAGCCTCAATTTGCATTGGCTATTATGATTATTACGTTTGCGGTTATTTCAATAACCACAATTAATTTTATTCTATCGAATAGAACGAGCATTGATAATGATTTATATACCCGTATCATTGAGGTAGATGCAAATGAATTTACAGAGCAACATTTTATTGATGTTTTGCTTGAAGAAAAAAAACCAGTCGATAATCACAAAAAAGATGAATCGGATTTCTACATCCATTACTTATTGGATGAAGATATAGATTATGGAACTTTAATTGATGAATTTTAAAAATGAATAAAATGAAATATCTTAAATCGTTCATTTTGCTTTTTTCGTTATGCGCTTTTTCTTTTTCGGTAAAAGCACAGGAAACTCAATATAAATCGGATAAGGAACAAGAAATAAAATCACAAAAAATAGCTTTCTTTACCGATAAAATTGGACTTACACCTGATGAAGCGCAGGTATTCTGGCCTATCTACAATGATTATTGGGCTAAAAAAAACAGAATTATTGAAGATCGAAAAGAAAAGATGACCTACTTTGCTGATCATACAGATAATCTGAGCAACGATGAAATGATAAAATATGCTGATCAGTATATTCGATACGAAATGGAATTGGCAGAGCTACTGGATGAATATCACAAGAAATTTAAGAAAATATTACCTGTTGAAAAGGTTATGAAAATATATCTTGCCGACTACGAGTTTAAAACCTACTTATTAAAAAAGATTCGCGAAAGTGGTAAACATGAAGATTAAAAAAAAGCTCCTCTTGTAAGTTAACAGAGGAGCTTTTTTTATATAGTTGTTTTGGATCTTATTCCAGACTACCAACAGCTTTCTCAACTTCAGTAAGTATTTCGCCCGATTTAACTAATTCTTTCATAGCGGTATGATCAGGATATAAAGGACGATCAATTTCTAAGAAATCTACATGTTTTCTAACTATTTCCTTCGCTTTAGTAACTCCTTTACCAAAATTATACTCACGAAAATCCAGTGCCTGTGCAGCAGCCATAATTTCAATTCCAAGAATTCCATATGCATTATCTAATATCTGGAAATTCTTAATGGCAGTATTCATCCCCATTGATACGAAATCTTCCTGGTCAGCAGCAGCTGGAATAGATTGGATAGATGCCGGAGCTGAAAGAATCCTTTGCTCAACTATTTGCATATCGGCAGTATACTGACTTAGCATTAGTCCAGAAAACATTCCTGCTCCCTTGGTTAAGAATGCTGGAAGCCCCACACTTAATGCAGGATTATTTAATCGATTCATTCTGCGTTCCGACATAACACTAACCATGGTTATAGCAATACCAGCCATATCCATCGGTAAAGAAACAGGTGTTCCCTGGAAATTCGCTCCGGATAACTGCATATTTTCTTCAGGGAAGAAAATTGGGTTATCACCTACTCCATTTAATTCAATCTCAACCTGAGAACGAGCCCAACGCATTGCATCATGAGCAGCACCAATAA
>KB224010.1_pt38 | contig 12017 bp, 10 predicted proteins | sample 524768 | NCBI WGS metagenome assembly AMQJ01 (sample SAMN00998488, study PRJNA167727) | sediment metagenome | isolation source: subsurface aquifer sediment | place: USA: Rifle, Colorado | collected Aug-2009
ATCAAAAATTTTAAAAAAATCTATCCAAAAACTTTGTGCCTGTTGCTTCTCATTGGATGCATCTTCCCACTCTTTTGCAAATTTTATGCTTCGTTCTCGTATCTCTTTTAGGCTTATCATTTCTCTTCTTTAAAGATTAGTTTTTTATCAATTTGTTAAATATTATACAGTTTAAATTATTATAAAAACAAAATTAACTATCCCTCTTCCTCCACACGCTCACCTCTGCCACGCTATGCTGAAACTTTCTCGCCGTTTCTCTTATGACAAACTCCAAATCCTGTAGATGGATAAGTTCAAACTCTCTGCTCAAAATCTCTTTAAGTGTATCCAGTGTTTTAACCTCATTGGCATTCTCATCTTTGTATCCGCCGAGCCAAAACTCTTTTTTGGTAGAGCTCTCCTGCCATGTGTATGGAGAGGTTAATATCAAAACTCCGTCGCTGTTTAGTCTCTCATGAACGCTACCCAAAAAAAGGCGCGGATTATATAGCCTGTCGATGAGATTTGTTGCCATTATTAAATCATAAGAGTTGAAATTGGGCTTTAAGTTGCACGCATCGCCTTGCCAAAAAGTGACCTTCTCTTTTATGCGCTCATATCCAAGCTCTTCTATGGCTACTTTTTTCTTCTTCGTTAAATCACCCTCCGTTTTTGAGGAAAATGCAATATAGCCCTCATTTTTGAGCTTTACTCCAACGCCTATAAATCTGGCAGAGAAGTCAATCCCCTCTACCTCATCAAAGCTCTTTGCAAGTTCAAATGTTGCTCTTCCTGTCGCACAGCCCAAATCAAGCGCTTTTGTTCTGTTTATTGCAAACTTAGAGGCTATCTTTGCCGTCTCTTTTGCAAAGTTTTTCACGCCGAAATATTCATCTCCGTACTGAAACTCGCAATACTGCGACACAAGCTCGTCGCTCTCGTAAACATCGTTTTGTATCTTTACTTCGCTCTTTGAGATGACATATCTAAACCCTGCGTTTTGATAGAAGTGCTTGCGGAACGCGTAGCGGGAGTGTTTCATAATAAGGTTTCCGCTGCTTGCCCATGATGAGCCGAGTATCAGCGCATGTCTGTTGTCAAATGTCGGGGTTGAAAAGTCATCGTAAGCTGGATGAACTTTAAATCCGTCAAAGCCGAATATCGGAGTGCGGCTCCACTGCCACACATTTCCGACCACATCGTATATACCGTTGAAACTAAACTCATTTACGGGGCATGAGCTGAAATAGTGGTAGAAGTTCAGATTTGCCCTGCTCTCGTGAAAGTCCGGGATATCTTCTAGCTTTGCATACTCATATATGAGGCGGTACTCAGCTTCGCTTGGCAGCGAGTATTTCACACCATCTTTTTGGCTTTTGTAACGGCAAAATGCCTCAGCTTCGAGTGCATTTACATCAACCGGCCAGTCAAGCGGCATATCTATAATCTTTGCAAGTGTTCTATACTTAAAACCGCTCTCATCCTTTATCCAAAACGGCGGATATTTTGCGCCGCTTATTGCTAAAAACTTTCTGCCCTCTTCATCCCAAAACTCATCATTTTCATAACCGCCCTCTTTTACAAACTCCATAAATTCGCCGTTGCTTACTAAATACTTTGAAACACTAAAATCACTCACACTTTCGCGGTACTCTCCATACTCATTGTCCCAGCCGTAAAGGTTATGAGAGCTTTCCTTGCCTAAGACAACATCGCCGCCTTTAATTGCAATCATCTCATTTTTAGGATCACTTGAGGAGTGCGTACAGATATTAAACTCTTCTACCTCTTTTACAAATTCTATCGGCATCTGGCGGTGCAAAACCAAAGAAGTTTCTATATGTATCCGTTCATGCTCAATTCCCATAAGTATAATCCACATCGCACTATCTTGAGCAATAGGCAAAGTCAAAGGAAGAGTCGTTATAAGCTCATCAACCAGCTCTCTAACCTTCACTCTGTACGCTCTGACATCATCCACCTTTGGCCATCTGTAGTGTCCGCTCTCCAAGTCATCCCACTCCATCTCATCCACGCCGACTGCAAAGATGGACTCAAACTGAGGGTTGATTCTCTCTTTGATTATCTTCATATTGATTAGTTTGTTTACAAAAAAAGTTGCGGTATGACCGAAGTAAAAAATCATCGGATGGCGGGTAATCTCCGACTTTTTGTAAAAAACCTCATCACTTTTTAGGACATCAAATATTTTCTCAAAAATGTTAAAAGTGTTGTGAAAATATGCCCTTATCTCTTTGCGTTTTGCTTCTACATCTTCGCCATCCAAAGTAACCGGATACAAACTAAATTTACTCAAAACATCCCCTTTTGGATATAATTTTTCTATGAAATTCTATTATAGTAAAAAACTGACACTATTTCCAAACATAACACACGCTTTTACAACAAAAGAGAGCGGAAATCTAGCTTTTCATGTGGGCGATGATGAAGTAAGCGTGTTAGAAAACCATAGACTCTTGGCTAAAGAGCTCGGTTACAAAAAAGATTTGCTCATCTATATGAGGCAGATTCACTCCGACATTGTGCATGTAGTTTCAGATGAAGATTTTTCTACACCGCCGACATGTGACGCGCTCATCACAAACAAAAGAGAGACTCCGCTAATGGTTATGGTAGCCGATTGCTCCCCTTTGCTCTTTTATGATGATGTACAAAATGTTATCGCCGCTGTTCACGCAGGACGACAAGGAGCTTTTAAAAACATAGTAAAAAAAGTTGTTGAGAGCTTTAGAGATGATTTTAAAAGCAATATAAACGACATAAATGTAAGCGTGGGTGCGAGCATAGGGGTTTGTTGTTATGAGGTCGGGAGCGAAATTTACAACGAGGCAAAAGAGAAAGGTTTAGAGTATGCTATGCAAAAGAGGGACAGAAGATTTTATCTTGATGTGAACTCCATATTAAAAAAACAGTTGCTTGAGCGCGGAATCAAAGAGGAAAATATCGAGTTTTTAGATGAGTGTACATGCTGTAGCGATAGATATTTCTCTTACAGAAAAGAGGCGCAAACCGGAAGGTTCGCAGGCATTATCCGGCTAAAATAGCCAAGGAAGCGCTAATGCTCTCTGCCTTTGCCGTTTGAGTTGCCTCTTTTTTCATCTTCATATCTATTTCTTTCATATTTATCGTCCGCGCCTCTGTAGTCGTCTCTTTGTCTCTCTTTTTTATGCTTATCATCTTTAACTCTGTGGGCTTTGTCTCTTTGCTTTGCATAATCGCTCTTTGACTTGTAGTAGTGACTCCCTTTTTGTCTGCGCTCAATCACCTCATCAGGGCTGATTCTATGATATTCAGATAAAAAACGAACATTGACCAACTCAAGAATTTGAGAATCATTTAAGCGATGATGTTTATCCCATTTACTATATCCATAAGCTTTGCCGTACGGAGGACCATAGTTATTATAGGTATCGACAACATAAATAGTACGCGGATCAAGTCCTAAACGCAAACTTATATCCCACCAGCTCTTCCCGCTTAGTCTTAGCTCCGTAATATATCTTACGTCTCGTCTTGCTTTTGTAGCCAAGAAGTAGGCAACATTTATATCTTCTCTTGGGATGCTGCGCTCAACTACTACAATTTCTCTCTCCGGAACATTATAGTACTCGCCTACCGAAAAATAAAATCCATCAACACCTCTGTCTCCGCCAGAGAGCCCAATGTCAAACTCAAAAGCATTTACCGTGCTAAAAAGAAAGAGTAAAGCCACGCTTGCTATCTTTTTCATTACCGCCTCGCTTATGTTAATATTACACGATTATATCAAAGTTATCATAATGAAGTGGCTTTTTTAACCACTTCTGCAAGCTGCCAAGGCAGAAGCCCCAAAGACTCCTCTACAACTTTTGTATTGCCGTGTGTGATAAATTTATCCTCATACTCAAAACTTGCAAGTTCTACATCCAAAATCTTCTCTTTTGAGAAAAATTCTAAAATCGCACTTCCCACCCCGCCCATTTTAGCACTATCACTAAAGATAAACCACTTTTTATGTTTTGTTGCCATCTCACGAAGCATCTTCTCATCAAGCGGTTTTACAAATCGCAGATCAAGTATGCTTACTTCAAAATCCAAAAGTTGCGCCGTCTCATAAGCACGTCCAACGCCGTTTCCATACCCTGCAAAGAGAACATTGGAGCTGTTTGAGCGAAGAAGCTGGGATTTTGCCAACTCAAAAGGCAAAGACTCAGGCAAATCCGTTTGGGTAAACGCGCCTCTTGGGTAGCGAAGCGAACATGGGTAAGGATACTCGGCAGCAAATGCCATTGCCTGATGAAAGCTCTTCTCATCGCGCGGCGCAAAAAGCGTCATATTTGGAATTGCTCTTAAAAAACTGATATCAAAAGCGCCTTGGTGGGTCTCTCCATCCTCACCTACAATACCTGCACGGTCAAGTGCAAAAACAACAGGAAGATTCATAAGGCAAGTGTCATGTATTATCTGGTCGTAACCGCGTTGTAAAAAAGTAGAATATATTGTACAAAACGGCTTAAATCCCTCTTTTGCGAGTGCCGCCATTGATGTAACGGCATGCTGCTCGGCAATCGCCACATCCCAAAATCTATTTGGATAAGCTTCCATTAGCTCGCTTAAACCCGTTCCGCTTGGCATTGCGGCAGTCGCACCGACAATCTTCTCACTGTTTTTTGCCAGATGCAAAAGAGCTTCGGCATAAATCTGTGTAGCACTTTTCTCAGCACTCTTTTTCGCACTTGTTCCGCTATCCAAATCAAAAGGACCGACACCGTGCCACTTCTCGTCCTTGCCTTCGGCTATCTCATACCCTTTGCCTTTTAGGGTTTGGGCATGAACTATTACGGGTTTTTTAAGCTCTTTTGCTTTTTGAAGAATCTCTATAAGAGAGACTAGATTGTGTCCGTCAACTGGTCCGATATAGTCAATTCCCATCTCCTCAAACATAATCCCCGGAGTGATGAGCTTGAGTGATTCTTCCATTCTTTTTGCTATATATCTCGCACCTTCTCCGAAATTATCCACAAAGTTTTCAGTATGTCTTTTAAAATTTTGATAAAACGGTGAAGCCATTGCCGAGCTGAGAATTCTGCTTATCGCCCCGATTGGCTTTGATATGCTCATCTCATTGTCGTTAAGTATGATTACCATAGGATATTTTCTCTCACCAAGCTCGTTTAGAGCCTCATAAACCATACCGGCAGTCATGGCTCCATCGCCAATCATAACTACCGGAACCCTTGAGTTTTGCTCACCCTTAAGCGCAATGGCTTTTGCAGCGCCTACACCCAGAGAGATAGACGTAGAGCTGTGTCCCGCCACAAAGTAGTCATGTTCGCTCTCGCTTGGTTTTGTATATCCGCAAATTCCGTTAAATTGTCTAAGCGTGTCAAACTCTTTAGCTCTTCCGGTGAGAAGCTTATGCGCGTATGATTGGTGTGATACGTCAAAGATAAATGGGTCTTTTTTGCTATCAAACACCTCATGCATTGCAACAATAAGCTCTGTCGCACCCAGAGTTGAGCTTAAGTGCCCGCCGTTTTTGCTAACTACTCTTAATATCTCTTCTCTGATATCTTGACAAGTTTTTTCCAGTTCTTTTATTCTGCTTTGTTTTGTATTCATAAACCTGCTTTACTCACTAAGGGTCGCCCTTTTAACACGTTCAAATCTTTTTGAAATCTGTGCGTCTATATTACCGGCATCACTAATAGCGATTACTCCGCCTATAGTTATCGCACTATCAGATATTACCTCAACGTGAGCCATAGAGCCTACAGCTTGCGAGATTTCGCCATGATCTCTTGGATTTACCTTTAAAACCACTTTTGAGGCGCTTTGGAGCTCTTTTATAAGCTCTTGCGCTAGAAGCGATGCCACTTTGCCTGAATTATCGCTAAGCTCAACTTTAACTACCTCATGTGAGATATCCAAAGCTGCACTTATCAATTCACCTTTAATGCTCTCTAACGCGCTCTCAAACTCTTTGGCACTTTTTTCAAGCTTCTCAATAGATGCGCTATATTGGGCTATCACACTCGAGATATTTTTATCATTCTCTCTAAGGGTCTTCTGCTTGCCCGCTTCTAGTCCCTCGGCGAAAGACTCTTCTTTTACTTTGGCAAGCTCCGCTTTATGCTCCTCGCTCATACTCTCTAGTTTCATTTGAAGTTTAATGAAATTTGAAGACATCTCGTCGGTCTTGTTTAAAAGAGACTCTATCAAAGAGTCTTTTGAGCTTTGAGACATTGCGCTAGAGTCGATCTCACGATCCCTGATTGACTCTTGGGGTTCTGGTTGTGACTGCTTTTTTGTAAAGACAGACTCAACAAATCCATCCTCTGCGTCTGCCCCGACACTTAATATCTTAAAATTGTATTTATCGACAGTATGTCTATTGATTCTATCGTTTGTAATTATGCTTGCCAAATTACTCTACCATCTCTTCCGTTGAAGTTCCAAGCTGAATAACACCACCCTCGGCAAGACCATTGACTATCTCAACAATCCTTCTTTGAGCGCCCTCAACATCTTTCATCTTAACAGCACCCATAAACTGCATCTCCTCCTCAAACGCCTCTTTTGCTCTCTCACTCATAGCAGCAAAGAATTTCTCCTTGAGCTCTTGAGGCGCACTCTTTAGTCCAAGCATCAAATCAGGCTTATCGATAGATTTTAAAATCTCCGTAATTGCATTTTTATCCAGTTTTTGAATATCCTCAAATGTAAACATCATCTCTTTAATGAGGTTAGACATCTCTTCATCTCTCTCTTCAATCTTAGCAAGCGTCTCTTTGGAAGCTTTTGCACCAAGTCTGTTAAAGATATCGGCAACAGCACGAGGACCGCCCACCTCAACTTTGTAAGAAGCAAGAGATTCAAGCTTAGACTCTAAGACGGCTGAGACTCTTTTTATAACAGACGGAGAGATATCGCCAAGCTTTGCCATCCTCATTGAAACCTCACTTCTGAGGTCATCGGGGAAGTACTGAAGCGTATCTGCGGCTTCGGTTGCATCCATGTGTGCCAAAATAAGCGCAATAGTCTGAGGATGCTCGTTGATAATAAAATCTGAGAGCTGCTGAGGCTTGATTTTTGAGAGATATGCAAAATTTTGAGTCTCCTGCATACTTTTTGAGAGCTTTTCCAAAACCTTCTTTGCCTCTTCAGGTCCAAGAGTTCTATATAGAAGCTCTCTTGCATACTCCAAGCCGCCTGAAGTGATAAACTGTCCAGATTGAAAAATAGCGTAAAACTCTTCAAGTATGGCAGTTGCGATGGCTTTATCAAAAGTTTTGTTTGTTGCAATATGTTTAGATACTTCCGTAATTGCATCAACACTCATGTTTGAGAATATGGCAGCCGTTGTATCTTCGCCTAACTGCATAAGCAAAATTGCAACCTTCTGCCCCATGCTCATCTCATCAAATTTAGCCTGCTGCGTAGGACTTAAGTTCACCTATTTCTCCTTCTGCTTTTCATCTAGAAGCATCTATTGCTTCTTCCGACAACAATGCCTGAACTACCAAAGCAATAGCTTCTGGTGACTCATCCGCCATAGCTCTAATTTTCTCAAGAAGAACATCATATTTGAGCTCATCTTCATTAAAGCCCTCGCCGACACCAAGCTGCTCTTCGACTTTGCGGCGCATTGTTTGGACTCTCTCGACCAAATCTTCATCTTCATCATTCTCAATTGCCAAATGCGGCCTCCCAAGATCATCCTCTTCTTTGGAGACTTCAAGCATTTTCTGCGCAAAGGGAGCAATGACTTTTCTATAAACAATAAAGAGAAGAAGAAGCACAAACATATACTTAAAGAGCTCAGAAAACGGTGCCAAATATGTCTGAGAAAAGAGAACTGCCTGCGCAACTTTTTTCTCTCCCTCATCAGCCACCGGCACTTTAAACTGAAGGTTTTGAACGCTTATCTGATCCCCTCGCTCCTCGCTTATACCGATGGAGCGACTAACAAGCGCTGATAGAGCCTCAATATCGCTCTCGGAGAGCGGTTCATACTCCATTTCATCAGTTGGATTTCCACCTTCATCAAGCTTGTGTTTATATTTTCCATCAACCACGACCGCAGCCGTAACTCTCTTTATTCGTGCAAATTCGCTCTTTATTGTAGAGACTGTTTTTCCGACTTCATAGTTTGTAGTGCCCGTGTTTTTTTCATACTTCTCGGTAGTTTTATTATCTGCAAGCCCCTCAACAGGGCCGATATTGCTGATTGTCCCAGGAACGCCACCGACTTCGCTTGGAGTTGCACCCTCTCTCTTTTCTTCGCTTACCTGCTCGCTTCTGACAACGTTTTCAGGGTCAAACACCTCTGAGGTTGAGTTTTGTATAGAGAAGTCAAACTCTATAGTAACCTGAGCAACAACTTTCTCTTCACCGCCGACAAAAGGAGACACCACCTCTATGATTTTTCTCTGTTTTTTCTTCTCTTCTTTGGTTTTAAAACTCTGCTGAACAGTTGAGAGTTCACCCATCTGAGCCATTTCGTCTTCATCGCCCAACGTCTCACCGTCATTATCTATAAGCATAACGTTTGCCGGAGTAAGATTTGGAACAGCTGCGGCTACAAGGTTTTTAATTCCCCTGATTTGCTTCGTTGTAAGTCTGCTTCCATCCACAAGCTGAAGCATTACAGAAGCCGTCGGCTCACTCTGCTTCTCTACAAAAAGAGTCTCTTTTGGAAGGGCAAGGCTGACACTTGCACGCTCTATTGGCGCTAGAGAGTTTATCGTGCGGGAGAGTTCGCCCTCTAGCGCACGGAGATATTTTACATTTTGATCAAAACTGGTAGATCCAAACTCTTGTTTGTCAAATAGCTCAAATCCAACCCCGCTGTTTTTTGGAATGCCGAGCGAAGCGATTGCCAGACGCTCTTTGTAAACTACGCCTTTGGGAACTTTGATAACATTTTTGTCAAATATTTCATAAGGGATATTGTCTTTTTCTAACTGCTCTACAACTTTTGCTGCATCTTCAGAGGTTAGAGAGTCAAAAAGTACTTCATACTTGTTTACAGCCTCCTGTTTTGCAGTATATACAACTAGAAAAATCACAAATGCAACTATGCCTACTACAGCAGCACCTATAATCAGCTTCTGCTGCTTTGTCAGCTTTGCATAAAGAACAACTAATTGCGAAAAAAGTACTTTAAAATCCATCAACTTCCCATTTTGACATTATAAAAATTGCGTCACTAACTTGAAAAAACGACTATTTTGCTCATCTGTTCCTATCGTAACCCTAATAGCATTCATATTATAACTGCTTAAATCTCTAACAATCATTCCCTTTTGCAAGAGCTGATTTGATATTTTTGTAGAATTTTGGCTCGAATTTAGGCACAATGTAACAAAATTAGTATAGCTGTTTATTATATCTATTTTTTGTTCTTTTGCAAACTCTTCATATCTTTTCATCTGCTCAAAATTTAGAGTTACGCTTTTTTTCACAAACTCCTCATCGCCAAGAGCAACACTTGCAGCCTCAAGAGAGAGGGTAGTTATATTAAAAGGCGGTCTGAGTTTGTAGAGCTCTTTTATTATCCTAGAGTCCGCCAAACCATATCCTACCCTCATTCCGCCGAGTCCGTAAGCTTTTGAAAATGTCCCAAGATATATCACATTGTCAAACTTCTCAATAAGCGCTTTTGCGTCTATCTTTTTTTTCTCATCTTTAATGCCTGCATACTCAATATAAGCGGCATCTATTACCACCAAAGTATCGCTGTCGATTTTGTCCAAAAAGTTATATATTTTATCCGCATCAAGAGCATCTCCGGTCGGATTGTTCGGTGTACAGATAAAGATAATTTCAGGGTTCTCTTTTTTATAAAGCTCATAAAATGCATCCAAATCATGCTCTTGCGAAGATGTTCTTATAACATCGGCACCGACATGCTTTGAATATATCTCATACATCGCAAACGTTATAGAGTTCATTAAAATTTTTGAGCCGCTATGTGCTTTTGCATGTATTAAAAACTCTATAACCTGATCGCTTCCGGAACCGATAATTATATTTTCATCTTTAACGTCAAATCTCGCTCCAAGTGCATATTTAAGCTTTGTCATAGAGTCATCCGGATAGAGCGCCATCTTTGTAACGATTGCACCAACCGCTTCTATTACCTTTGGCGAGGTGCCGTATGGGTTCTCGTTAGAGGCAAGCTTTACGATATCTTTTGGCTCTATGCCATACTCTCTTACTACAAGCTCTATAGGCTTTCCAGCCTCATATGTTTTAATATTTTCTAAATTTTTATTGAACTTCAACGTCTTGTCCTTTCACATAACTTCCCAACCAAGTCACCTCTTCTTTATGTTTTTCTAACACCTTTTGAAACCTCTCATCATCTACATGTCCGTAAAAATCTATAAAAAACCAGTAGTCAAAACCGCCCTTGTCCTTGGATGGCCGAGACTCAATTTTTGAAAGATTGATACTCTCCTTATCAAAATCCTGCAGAAAATGAACAAGCGAGCCCGCCTTGACAGAGTCTTTTAAACGGACTAAAATGGAGGTTTTATCGTCCTCGCTCTTGCCGTTTTTGAAGTCGCTTAGTATCACAAACCTTGTTTGAGAACCTATGTCATCCTCTATATGGTCAAACATAGTCGGCACTCCGTAGAGCTTGGCCGCAATATGACTGCATATCGCAGCTGCATTTTCATCTTTTGCAGCCAAAATGGCTGCTTTTGCAGTGGATTCTACCGGAATTTGCTCAACATTTGTAAGGTTGTGTTCTTGCAGAAACTCTCTGCACTGCCCAAAACCTTTATCTCTTGAGTAAACTTTTGTGACTTGTGATAATTTTTTTGCTTTTGTAGCAAACGACATGTGAATGGGCATATAGAGCTCTGCTACTATCTTTACACTGCTATTTGCCAACAAATCAAGTGTCTCTCCGACTATACCGTCTCTTGAATTCTCAATTGGCACAACACCGAATTTTGCTCTTTTTGTCTCAAGCTCTTTAAAAACCGAAGGTATCGATTTCATAGAGAGGTAATCACTCATAGCTCCAAAACGGCTCTCTGCGGCCTGATGAGTAAAGCTCCCCTCAGGTCCTAGATAGGCAATGCGCTCGGGAAGCTCAAGGTTTCTTGATACTGCAAAAATCTCTAAAAAAATCGCCTCTATCGCGCTTGCGTTTAAAAGACCGTTTGTATCTATGCTCTTTTGGGTTAATCTCCCAATGATTGCCTTTTCTCTCTCTGGTCTGTAAATAGCGGTGTCACTGCTCTTTTTTATCTCGCCGACACTCTTTACTATATTCATCCTCTTGTTTAGAAGCTCTAAAACCTCATCGTCGATAATATCAATTGCCTCTCTGCACTCTTCTAAAGTTTTCATCTGCTCTCCAGCTTGTTTTTATCCAAAATATCCTGCATATCAGCATACACATAGTCGGGTCTAAGTTCAGGTTTTAAAAACGGGACTATCTCATCGGCGCTTTTGTATTTCCCGCTTGTTACAAAAAGAGTCTTCATCCCCATCTCTTTAGCTCCACCCAAATCACCCTTTACGTCATCACTAATTATTGTCACATCGCTGAATTTTGCGTCAGAATTTTGCTTTTGAAGCATACGCAGCGCCTCTTTGTAAAATGAAACACTCGGCTTTCCTACAACCTCATAAGAGCAAGAGGTCGCAAACTCAAGCATCTTTAAAATCGCTCCAACTCCGGGATATCTTTTGGAGCCTTTTGCATAGATGGATGTTTCATGCATTCCGACCAAAGATGCGCCGCCTAGCAAAAAATCTATAATTTGAGCGTATTCGTCTGGAGTAAAATTCTCTTTTATGGAGATAAGGACGGTTTTTGGATTTGTATAACTTAAAACATACCCCATTTTTTTCAAAACATCTAAAAACTCATCTGCCCCATAAGCCGCAACAGACTCTTTTGCTACGTGTGACTCCAAAAGCATAAGAGGGTCAAGGTATGATGAGAACTCAAAATTAAACCCAAGTGATTTCAAAAAAGCATAAAACTCACTAGAAGCTTTTTTTGTACT
>KB228828.1_pt57 | contig 11994 bp, 12 predicted proteins | sample 524768 | NCBI WGS metagenome assembly AMQJ01 (sample SAMN00998488, study PRJNA167727) | sediment metagenome | isolation source: subsurface aquifer sediment | place: USA: Rifle, Colorado | collected Aug-2009
TCAAAGGCTTTCAGTGTATCGGCATCGTTGTTGATTACAGTAATAAAAATGACGGGAATTGAAGCGGTCTTTTTGTTTGCTTTCAATTCTTCAAAGACCATAAATCCATCTTTTTTGGGCATCATGATATCGAGAAGGATTAGATCGAAATTGTTGTCCTTTGTCGAATGAATGGCCTCTTCACCGTTGCTGGCAGAGATTACGTGGTATCCTTCGTCAGTTAGAATTTTATTTAAGAGAATTAAATTGGATTGAATGTCGTCAACAATAAGGATAGTGTTTTTGCTTGTCATGGTGTATTTATTTTAATCGAAAAAACGGTCAATTTTATTTAACAAAATGCGAGGTTTAATGGGTTTACTAATAATATCGTTGCATCCGGCCTTAAAAATTTCATCTTTTTCCGTTCGGTCGGTCATGCCTGTTTGTGCAATGATGGGCAATTGAGGATAAATATATCTGATTTTTTTTGTGGTTTCGATTCCGTCCATGCCGGGCATAATCATATCCATCAAGATGAGATCGACGGTGGTTTCGTCCAAGATTTCAAGAACTTGAAATCCATCACGTGCGTGAACAAGTTCCGCTTCTGTTTTCTTAAATAAAGCCGCAAGAAAAAGATAATTTACGAGCACATCTTCCGCGATAAGGATTTTTTTGCCTTTCCAGTGATAGACTTTTTCTTTGCTGTTGAATGCTTTTGCTTCTTCGGAGTCGGCTTGAATACGGAGCAAGGAAAAGTAAAATTCCGAGCCTTTTCCGGGCATGGAGTTGGCACCTATTTCGCCATTCAATAGAGCGGTGAGTTTTTTGGAAATTGCCAATCCAATTCCTTTTCCGGCTTTGGTAATTTTCATTTTTTTATAAGCCTGGTCGTATTCTTCAAATACGTTCTCCAATTCTTCTTCGCTCATTCCCATTCCGGTATCTCGAACAAAAAATTGAATTCGTTTGTTGCTTTTAAGCTGATATCCAAAAGTTATGGTGCCGCTTTCGGTATATTTTATGGCATTGTCCAAAAGATTGTAGAAAATTTGAGAAAAGCGTACAATATCTGTAAAAAGCGTAAAGTTAGGATCGTCGTTTCCCAAGTCCAAAGCGAGTTTTACATGTTCTCCTCTTACTCTAAAAAGTTTTTCTTCGTAGCTTTTCTGAAGATCTTTCAATTCCGAATTGAGGTAAATAGTCGAAAAGTGGAGGTCGAGCTGATTGGCTTCAATTTTTGCAAGGTCTATCAAATCGTTGAGCAAGTGCAGCAAATCTTGTCCACTTCCGTTTATATGTCTTAAATAGCTCACTTTTTCCTCTTCCGAAATATTTTTTCCCTGTAAAATTTCCGAAAATCCGATGATGGAATTGAGTGGGTTTTTCAATTCATGGGCAAGCGAAGAAATAAAGGAGCTGATGTTTTGCTTGGCATCTTCCGAAATTTTAGCATTTTCCTCTAAATTTTTGGCGTAATCTCTGAGTTTTAGATGATTGTCAACACGCTTTGTAAATTCTTCCGCATTGAATGGTTTCGAGATATAATCTACAGCTCCGGCTTCAAAACCTTTTACTACATCGTGATTGTTGTTCAGTCCGGTAAGAAATACCACCGGAACATTTGCAGTTGCCGGATGTTGTTTTAATCGTTCACAAATCGTAAATCCATCAATATCGGGTAATTTTATGTCTAAGATTATGATGTCAAAGTTATTCGCCCACGCTTTGGTCAGGGCTGTCTTCCCAGTGGTAGCAGTGGCTATTTTGTATTCTTTTCCTTCAAGCGCTTTTTGCATTAAGCGAATGCCTAGGCTGTCGTCGTCGACTATTAGAACTTTGGCATTTTTTATCATTTTCGATTCGGTTATTGGCTGTGTAATTGAGTTAAAAAGTTGTTAATTTCGGATAAAGATAAAATAAATTTTTGTGCATCCAACTTAATGGCTTCTTTTGGCATTCCAAAAACAATGCAGGATTTTTCATCTTGTGCAATGGTGATGGCATTTGTTTCTTTCATTTCTAACAATCCGCGTGCACCATCGTCGCCCATACCGGTGAGTAAAATACCAATTCCTTGTGCTCCAATATTGTTGGCCATACTCCTGAAAAGCACATCAACCGATGGTTTGTGACGGTTTACCAATGGACCATCCAAAAGCTGAACCACGAAATTGCTTCCCTGTTTTTTTACCAATAAATGTTGATCGCCCCGAGCAATTAAAGCTACACCGCTTTGAATAATGTCACCATCTTCAGCTTCTTTAACATAAATAGTACAAAATTGATTCAGTCGGTCGGCGAAGGCTTTGGTAAATTCAACCGGCATGTGTTGTACGATTACTAGACCTGGTGTGGAAAGTGGTAAATTTTGAAGCAATTCTTGGATTGCATTTGTTCCGCCGGTGGAGGCTCCAATCGCAATTATTCTTTGATTGATGGATTTGTCTTGAAGACTTGGCCTTTTGGCCAAAACGGCATCGGCCGAATATTTTGGCGGCACGCTCCACCTTTGTGGGCTTCTGACCTTTACTTTGGCCATACTGGCGCTTCTTACTTTGTCGATTATAAATTGAATTCCTTCTTCTTTTTTTCCTTCTTTAACAAAGGGTTTTAAAATAATTTCAACAGCACCATATTCAAGTGCTTTGATGGTTTCGATGGCTCCTTTTTTTGTTAAGCTGGAAATGATAACTACCGGTATTGGATGTTGTGCCATGATTTTTTTTAGAAACGTCAATCCATCCATCTTGGGCATTTCGATGTCGAGTGTGATTACATCGGGGACATTGTTTTTGAGAATGTTAACGGCTTCGTAAGGATCTTCGGCTTTGCCTATAATTGTAATGTTCGGATCGTTCAACAGAAAATTCTCAAGCATATTTCGCATGCTTAATGAATCATCTACAATCAAAACACTTATAGGTTTTTTTTCTTCCATCAGAAGCTTTGTTTTTCTATAAATTTATGCAAAATTTTAAAATTGGAGGAGTCCATCAATATTTTTCTACCTTTTTTTCCGCCCGTACTCGATCCTACAACACGAATTCCATATTCATTCAATTTTGAGAAAGCCATTTCGATGTTTCTTTCTCCAATATTATACAAATTTGAAGTTGTGTTGATTACATTTCCGCCGCCAAAAACTTTTGCCTCCATATTTTCGATAGAGGCTCCTGCCCAAATCATTTTAGTTATCAATTTATCGATTGCAATATTTCCATATTTTGGCGAAGCAAGTCCTTCGCCATTCCAAAGTGGAAGCATAAAATGATTTATTCCGCCAAATTTTAATTTAGTATCCCACAGACAAACGGCAACACAAGAACCCAAAATTGTGGTAAATTGGGTTGGATTGGTTGCAACTTCTAATTTGCCGGGATATATAAATAGATTTGACTGCATAAACCGCCTCTTTTAAAAAAGTTCCGAATTGCTTGAGTTAAATAGCATTTCGTCGTCCATCAATAAATTATCGTGCTCGTTTTCCAAAGGAGGTAAAACCAGCGTAAAGGTGGTGCCTTTTTCGGCGCTACTTTCTACGGTGATTGTCCCTTTCATCAAGTCGAGATAATCTTTGATAATAGACAATCCCAACCCATGACCAATATTTACCGAATTGATGCTGGTGTCGAGTTTCTTAAATCGATCAAATATCACCTTCAAATCTTTTTCGGGTATAGGCTTTCCTATATTGTTTATACTTAGTGAAAAACCATTTTCAGAAGATGTTGCAACGATTTGGATACAGTTTTTTTGTTCTGAAAATGTAATTGCATTCATAAGAAGATTCACTACAATCATTCTGAGTTTTTCGGGATCGGTGGCAAATGTTTGTTCAGAAAAGTGAAAGTCGGAATTGAAAACTAATGCTCGTTTTTCTGCTTTTTTCCTCAAATTATTCAGAATGTCCGACATAAACACTTCGATATGGGTAGGCACTACTTCCAAAGTGATTTCTCCCGATTCTATCTTGGCAGCGGCAAATATGTTTCTGAGTTGAAAATCAAGGTCGAAGGCTTCGCTGTAGATGAGCGTAGTCATGGCATGGATTTGTGAAATTTCATTCGCTCCAAGGCTCAAAATATTTTGCGAGATCCCTAATATAGAGGTAAAGGGATTGATTATTTCGTTGGATATATTGGATAAAAAGTGACTTTTGAAGGCATCGGATTCTTCCAATCGTTCATTGAGCTGTTTTAGTTGCTGAACGAATTGTTGATTTTCTCGTTTTAAATTTTCGTTTTCCGTTTGGAGAATTTCTAAATTGGTATTTTTCATGAGCTTATTGTTTTTGAAAAACGGTTTGGCTAACACTTATTAAAGGTAAATTTAAATGTGAAATCGATTCGGAATGACCTAAAAATAAATATCCGCCGGATTTCAATTTCTGACTTAGGTTATTTATGACATGCATTTGATCTTGTTTCGAAAAGTAAATCAACACATTTCGGCAGAAAATAATTTCGAAGGTCTGATTGATAGCGTAATCATTTTCCATCAGGTTCTGCCACAAAAAAGTTGTTTTAGATCGCAATTCTTGTTTTATTCTCACATTGGATGCTTTGGTGTCTTTGCTCTTCAGGAAATATTTTTTTTTCGTTTCCATCGAAATAGCCGAAATGGCATTCGCAGGATAAATGGCCGTTTTTGCTTTTTCCAGCATACGTGTCGAAATATCGGTCCCTAAAATAGAATAGTCCAAACCTGCCTTATCGCCAAAAAAATCTTCGGCTACGATAGCCAACGAATATACTTCCTCGCCACTGGAACAGGCTGCACTCCAAATATTTAGATTCCGAGATTGCCCTTTTTCTACAAATTCAGGCAAAACTTTGTTTCTTAGAAAATCAAAATGTAAGTGTTCCCGAAAAAAGTCTGTTTTGTTGGTCGAAATAACGTCGATCATATTTTGAAGTTCTACAACTTTTCCCTCATCCGAAAAAACATAATCAGTATATTTTTTAAAACTTTCAAAATTCAATTTTATAAGTCGGTTGATCAATCGGCCTTGTAGCATTATCCGTTTATGATCCGGAAGTTTTATGCCATAATTTTGCCCAATAAATCTGCTTATCCGAACAAAGTCGCTTTGATCAAGTTCCGCTTTATAAACCGATAGGGGATTATAGGTCATTGTTTTTTAGACTTTGTTGTTCGCGTTTAAAAATTTATTGACTGAAGCATTTTCTTTCGATTGAAATTTAAAATATTGGATGCTCTCATTCATCAATTGAGCGTGTGCCGACATTTGCTCCGAAACGGTGGCCATTTCTTCGCTTGCTGCTGCATTTTGTTGCGTAATCTGATTGAGCATTTGAACCGTTTGATTGATTTGATGAATGCCCGAATTTTGTTCTAGATTGGCGACCGTTATTTTTGAAACCAAGCTGGATGTTTCGGAAATTCCGGCAACAAAATCGGTAATAGCTCTTGTGGATTCCATTGCCAAACTTACGCCCGATTGTGATAATTTATTTATTTCTACCGCTGCGGCTTTACTTCGTTCGGCCAATTTCCCCACTTCTGCAGCCACAACACCAAATCCTTTTCCATGTTCGCCGGCACGGGCAGCTTCTACCGCAGCATTCAATGCCAAAATGTTGGTTTGAAAGGCAATATCGCCAATAATGGAAATTTTGGCTGCGATGCTTTTAATGGCTTCCACAGTGAGTTTTACGTTTTGGCTGCCTAAGTCCACGTCTTTTACCACTTTCAAAGTGATTTTCTGAGTGGCCAATGTGTTGTTTGTATTGTCCTGAATTCGGCTGTTGATTTGTTCCATCGATGCGGCCAATTCTTCCACCGATGCGGCTTGTTGGTTTGCTCCATCAGAAATAGATTGGGCTCCCGAACTCAACTCTTCAGCAGTAATGCTAATGTTGTTGGCAGTCAGTTGAGACAAGGCGAGCACCTCGGTAAATTTGTCGGACAAATCGCGTAGATTTTCGAAAAGTTCGCCAAAATCAGAACCGCCTCGCCGAATTATTTTTGTTGAAAGATCGCCGGAGGCAATTTTTCGGATAAGCTTGATGGTGCTTTTTAACGATTTTCTTATGCCAATCAAAATAGTGAGTGCCATGGCCATCGAAACGATTAATCCAATAAACAGTATGATCGCAAAATAAATTTTTGCTCTGGTGAAATTTTCCTGATTTTCTTCATTTATATTGCTCGCTTTTTGTATTTGTAGTGCCATCAATTTCTCAAAATCGATTTGAAGCAATTGGAAGGAATTTTCGATATTGAAAAAATACTTTTGGGCTTGTTCAGGATTCCTTTGCTGATAGCTGCCCCAAATTTGAATGTGGTTCTTGGCTTTTTGAATTTCGTCTTGTATTCGCTTATGGGGTAATATTTCTTCCGGGAAGTTTGGATTTTTAGCAAAATTTCCGAGCATTTTTTCGCTTGCAGCAAATTCTGTTTCGATGCGGTTGAGGGCTGTTACGGCTGTTGTTTCATTATTTATTACCTTGTTAAGTTCGTTATTTATATTGATAAACAATCTGTTTTCAATATTCTTAAGATTTTGAAAGGGTACAAATGCTTGCTCCAATACCAGCGTCAAATTGGCATTGCTTTCGGCTATTTTCTGAATTCCAAAAATTCCAACTCCTGTTCCCATCAGCCCCATGGTAAACATAAGCAAGATTAATTGATTTGTGACATTGAGTTTTTTCATTTCCGAATATATTATGGTTACCTATTTTTTTCGAAAGAAATAATACAACTAATTTACAGTCCTTTTGTTAGCTCCGAAAACACTTGTGTTACATTTAAAATCAATATAAATTTTTCGCCCCGATGAATAACACCTTCAATATATCTGGCATTGTATTCTACACCTAATTCGGGCGAAGGAAGAATTTGGTCTTCGCTCACTTCAATCACTTCCAAAACGGCATCCACCAAGCTTCCCAATTGAAAGCTTTCTGAATTGTTTTGAATCTCCAAAACAACGATGCAACTGTCTTGCGTTTGTTCTTTCGATTCGATTTTAAATCTTGGATGTGGATCGATTACGGGCAAAACTTGTCCGCGCAAATTCATAACTCCCATAATATAATCCGGAGAATTTGGCATTTTGGTAATTTCTGGAATGCCTAGGATATGAAGCACATGGGAAACATTGGTGGCAAATATTTCGTTGCCTAGTTTGAACGTTAAATATGAATTTAATTTCTTCATTTTTGCAATTTTAGGTCGATCTTTTTCTTGTTAATGAACGCTTTTATTTCGGACGATAAATTAAAAAGTCTCAAATTCATCATCCAAATAGTCTTTGGTATTTAAATCTAAATGAATGCCTCTTTGTTTTGCCGGTTTTGCCGGTTTTGAATACGTTTTTGGTTTTAAAAACTTTTGCTCCGGTTTTTTTTGTTCTTTGGGTTTCTTGTCTTTACTGATACTGAAAAAACGAATGCTGTTGCTAAGCTGATCGGCTTGAGCAGCTAATTCTTCGGCTACGGTGGCCATTTCTTCGCTCGCAGCAGCGTTTTGTTGCGTAACATGATTGAGCGTTTGAATGCCGGAGTTTATCTGGTCAACACCAATGCTTTGATCGGAACTCGTAACACTTATCTCTTTCACCAATTTGATAGTTTTATTTATATTGGGCAATGCAATTTCGAGTAAATCTTTGGATTTTAAACTCAAATCAACTCCACTCTTCGAAATGGCTTCAATTTCGGCAGCTGCCGTTTTGCTTCGTTCGGCCAATTTTCCAACTTCTGCTGCTACAACGCCAAATCCTTTGCCATGTTCACCCGCACGAGCTGCTTCCACGGCTGCATTGAGGGCCAGTATGTTTGTTTGAAACGCAATTTCATCAATAATCGAAATCTTGGAAGCAATGGATTGCATCGACACGACGGTTGTATCAATATTTTCCCGGCCATTTTCGAATTCTTTTCCGGCTAAAACGGATATCTGTTCGGTCAATTTTGCATTTTTTGCAGTTTGAATGATATTGGCAGATATTTCTTCCATCGAAGCGGCCATTTGCTCCACCGAGGCCGCTTGTTCTGCGGCTCCTTGCGAAATCTCCTGACTGTTTTTGCTCATTTCTTGACTGGTTTGAGCAATATTGGACGCCGCTACAATGATCGTTTCGATGACTGGCCGCAAATTATCAACTAAAGACTTGATATTGTGCATCAAACTGCCAATCTCATCTTTTCCATAATCGGTTATTTCAACACTCAAATCGCCTGCAGCGATTTTTTTAATGCTCGCGGTCGCTTTTTTCAACGATTTTGCAATAGTAAGTGTGATAAATGCTGTTAATCCAATGAGTAGCAACACGGTTGTAATTCCAATATGGATGATTTTCAGGGAAGAGGCGGCATATAAATTTTCGCTTTCTTGACTTATTTGTGCAATGAAGGCTTCCTGCAAGTGCACAATTTCGCGAATCGCTTGGTTTAAAGGTTCAATGGATGCATACATTTCGTTCACAACAATATTTTCCAAGTTCGCCTGATTGTGCGTTTGTAAAACATTGTTCAAGCGTTCGAGAATGAGGTCGGTTTTTTGCATCAATCCATCTATCTTGACCACCTGAGATTTGATGTCTTCGCTAGTAATATGCAACGAAAAATGTGCCCATCTTTCTTTGATTTCACCCCTGGTTTTCCGAATTTTTATGGATCCTTCTTCCCATCCCATAGTTCCGTGAATCACTTTATTGCTTACATCAACAATGGTAATTCCGTATGCATCAATGATCTTGAACAGCTCTATGGTGGGTTCAATCCGCTCATTTTTCAGCTCGCTGATAAAATTTCTGGATTTTCTGAAGTTGTACAAACTGTTTGCCGACAAACCAACAATAAAGGAAATCGCTAAAACAGTGATAAAAATTATGCCGTGCGAAATCTTAATATCCTTAATTAATTTTCTCATTTATACTATATTTTAATAAAAACCTAAAGCTGCTTTTGTCCATTTATCATTCTGTAAATAGAAATAAACATGTTGCTTTTCTGTTTTTTTGTAGTTAGTATTTTATTTGATGAACTTTTTATTTTTGTTTCTTTTCTTTCGTTCAGGCAAATTCCATTTAAACTAAAACAGTTTATGCCTCTATTCTACTTTCCAATTGTGCTGATAATTTTGTTGGTGTCCAATACTAAAGCAACTTTTCCGTTTCCTAAAATGGACGCGCCAGAAATAATATCCAAATGATGAAATCTTTGACCAATGGATTTTACTACCACTTGCGATTGTTTTTCAACTTTATCAATCACGATTCCCAATTTTTGATTTTCATAATAAACCACAACTACCTGCTCTCTTGCTGGCGCTGCGCTCGAAATTGCAAAGCGTTCTCTTAAATAGATGTAGGGAAGTTGTTCGTTGTCCAAAACAATTGTATTGTTGAAAGTTTCCTTCAAATAGCTATGAGTGATTGGCCTTATTTTGTCGATATTCTGGATTGGAATAATATAAGGCGTGTTTTCAACGCTCACAATCAAGCCGTCGATAATCGAAAGCGTTAGCGGAAGTTTAAGTGTAAAAGTTGTTCCGCGTCCCGCTTTGCTTTCTATAAGCAACTCACCCTGAATCTTTTGAATGTTCTTTTTCACTACATCCATGCCAACGCCTCGGCCACTGATATCCGTTATTGAACTGGCAGTACTAAATCCTGGCTGTGTTATTAAATCGAAAATAGCCGCTTGGCTCAAGATATCATCTTCAGAAATGAGCTCTTTTTCTATGGCTTTTTGGCGAATCACTTCCGGATTGATTCCTTTTCCGTCGTCAATAATTTGGATGATTACATTGGTGCCAGAGTAAAATGATTTTAGCTTGATTGTTCCAATTGCTGCTTTTCCATTTTTTTTTCTGGTTTCCGCATCTTCAATACCATGATCAATCGCGTTTCTGAAAATATGCATCAACGGATCGTTCAAATTTTCAATGATTGTTTTGTCCAACTCGGTTTCGGTTCCTTCGGCAATGAAATTCACTTCTTTATTTAGTTCCGAAGCCAAATCGCGTATCAGTCTCTTCAAACGAGTTACCATGCTTTCGATTGGAATTAGCGAAATTTCGAAGGCATTGTCGCGCAATTGCCTTGTGAGTTTTTCTAAATGTTCTATGGCATCTGCCAATTCCGGGCTTTTAATCTGGTCTGACAATAAGTTGAGGCGGGCTTGCGAGGTAACCATTTCGCTCACGAGGTTCATCAAAGTTTCTACTTTTTTCGACGAAACGCGAATGGTTGAAAATACGTTGGGTTTGTTCTCCTGGACTTCTTCGATTTGAACAGGCTCTTTTTGAATCGACGGCTCTTGAATCACCGATTTTGGTTTTTGATTGTTATCTTCGCCTGTAGTCTTTGGTGCTACTTCTTGTTTTGGGGGAGTTTGCTTCTCAACGGTTTCGCCCAATGCAATCAACTTATCAGGATCGAATAAATGCTTTTGCTTTCTAAAAGCATCAACGGCATTGATAAATTCCGGATATTCCAATACATTGCAAGGGCTAATTAGTTGAATTTCAATTTTGCTCTCTTCTTCCACAAAAATAAATACATCCGAAATGTCCTGAATATGGGCATTGGTGGCGAGCAAAATTTCCCATGATACATAACAATGGTCAGTTGCCAAATTGTTGACCGTGGGAATTTCGGATGTGTTTGCAACTACAATCGCTTGCCCAAGAGAAATTAGTTCGTCAATCAAATACAAAGGATTTGTGCCGTCGAGCAAGATGTTGGCATCGGGTTGGAAATGAATATAAAAGGTATTTTCTCCTTCTCCGGGGTTGACATCGGTTCTGATTTTTGCTTTTGGTGGACTTTCTGATTTCTGAGTCTTTTGTGTGCCATTCGAAACGTTCTTAATCTCTTCCACCAAAAGCTTGTAGGTGTTTTTGGTTTCTTGCGAGTTCATTTCGGGCGATTTCAAAAGTGCTTTAATTAAGTCAACCGATTTTAGGGTCAGCGTTAAAATCTCCGTTGTAAGCTGGATTTCGTTGTTGCGAATTTTATAATAGATATTTTCCAAATGATGCGTGAAATCAGAAACCAGAGTAAATCCAAACATTCCGCCGCTTCCTTTCAATGTGTGCATAACTCGGAATACACGATTAATCGCTTCTTTATCATTGGGCTGTTCTTCCAATTTCAACAAAGAATCTTCCAAATCACCAATTAATTCATGTGCTTCTTCTAAAAAACCACTTATTAAACTGTCCATAATTTACGTTTTTTATCTTAGCACTTTTCGAATGGTGGCTATCAGGTTTTCAAACACAAAAGGTTTTACGATCCATCCAGTGGCTCCGGCTTCTTTCGCCTCTTTTTTGATTGAAATTTGCGTTTCTGTTGTTAAAAATAAAATGGGAATATGCTTGTAATGATCTAATATTCTGACTTCTTTAATCAATTCAATGCCGTTCATAATAGGCATGTGTAAGTCTGTCAATAGCAAATGAATGGTTTCTCCATTGAAAAATTTCAGGGCGTCTTGCCCATTGTTGGCAACCAGAACATAGTAGCCGGCATTGTTTAAATTGAATTGCACCAGTTTCCGAATGCTTTCGGAGTCGTCAACAATTAAAATCGTTTTCTTCATTTGTGTTGAATTGTTTGTCAATTTTGAAAGCCATTCCATTTATCCAAAAATAAATTACGTGGTCATTGTCGTGGCTCTCTTTCAGTTGTTTGTAATGCTAAATTAAATCATCTATATTTTTAAATCCCACTTGATTCATCAATTCATTTAAATCTTCGTCCAATTCGAAAGAAAATTTGAAGGTCTTTTGAAGTAATTTCTCGGATTTTTTTAGCGAAATGAGGTATTGCAATATGCTCAAATCAATCATAGTTGCCTCGTAGATCAATAATTCGACAGCGTCAAATTTTTCAATGGTTTTTTCAATCTCGGCTTTTATTTCTTTGATATTTTGAATAGAAAGCTCGCCTTTCAGTTCAATCAAGGCCGCCTTTCCGTCTTCTTGGTTAGGGAAGCATGAAATTGTATAATTGTTCATATAGTATATCGT
>KB226988.1_pt13 | contig 11980 bp, 12 predicted proteins | sample 524768 | NCBI WGS metagenome assembly AMQJ01 (sample SAMN00998488, study PRJNA167727) | sediment metagenome | isolation source: subsurface aquifer sediment | place: USA: Rifle, Colorado | collected Aug-2009
TCAAGTATTTCGGCAACTGATGTATTATGTAATGGAGATAACAATGGTTCTATTGATCTGACGGTAATAGGTGGAAATGATGAAAGTCCGTACATTTACTTCTGGGAATCTCTGGACGGAACAGGTTTGGTTAACAACGAGGAAGATCAATCCGGACTATCAGGAGGATCTTATTACGTAACTATTACTGATGCTAAAGATTGTAAATTGCATGATACTGCGATCATTATCGAGCCCGATTTACTCGATGCAGTTATATCTGAAAGCAACTTAACATGCTTTGGGTTTGAAGATGGTATAGCATATCTGGATATAACCGGTGGTACAGGAGCATATAACATAAGCTGGTCGAATGGAGCAAATTCAGATTCTATCTTTGGCTTGTCAGGAGGAACGTATTATGTTACCATTACCGACGAGAACAACTGTACTTTTACCAATTATGTAGAAATTACAGAACCTGAACAAATTGAAAATAATATTTCATCCAAAAATATAACTTGTTTCGGATACAACGATGGTGAAATAATAATTACTCCATCGGGAGGGACTCTACCATATTATTATTTATGGAGTCATTCAACCGTATTTACGGATAGCCTTGCAAGTAATCTCAATGCGGGGAATTATTCCGTTTCAGTAATCGATAATAATAATTGTGTAGAGATATCTGCTATTGATCTTACACAACCAGATCCGTTAACAGCTAATATTACTAAAGAAGATATTTCTTGTTTTGGAATGGATAATGGATATATTTCGTTGAGTTTATTTGGAGGTACTCCGGATTATTCATACAACTGGTCTACAGGCAATACAGAAAACTCAGCCAATATGCTTTCAAAGGGCTTATATTCAATTAATGTTCTGGATTTACATAACTGTGAATTAGATACTACGATTGAAATTATTGAACCTGAAAAACTAGTTATAAATCCGGTTTTAAGAAGACCTACGTGTCCTGATATTCAGGATGGATACATCGAATTAAATATTCTTGGAGGAAGGATTCCTTATACCGTGTATTGGGAAGATGGAAGTTTTGAAGAAAACCTCTATGATATTCGTTCAGGGATTTATGATGTATTAATAAATGATTCCAGTCTGTGTGAAATTGACACTTCTTTTATTGTTCGAAGTGCACATGATTTTTGTTTCGATATCCCATCTGCGTTTAGTCCAAATGATGACAATATTAATGATAAATGGGTTGTTGAAATGGGAGGATTATATCCTAATGCAGAAATTGAAATCTTTGACAGATGGGGTAATCGGGTTTTTTATTCAAAGGGATATGAAGAATCACAATACTGGGATGGTACTCAAAATGGCAAGGAACTTCCGTTGGATGCATATTATTATATTATCTATTTAAAAAACGGGTCAAGCAGAATATCCGGGACGGTAACTCTTTTAAGATAAAACGAATGCATGGTCGTTAAAAAATTTTTAATAGTTATTGTTTATATTCGACCGTTTTATTTATAAATTTATAGAACCTTTTTAAGCTTTAACGTATAAAAATATTATTTGCCCAAGAAAACCTAGAAAATTATGAGATCATTAAAATTACTTCTTTTCATTGCAGTTGCATTATTAATTTCAACTATCAGTAACTCTCAGGAGCCTTTAAAACATAAGAAAAAGATATACAGGGCAGAAAGTGGCAGGCTTTATGCGAACAAAGATTTGCCCATATATTTCAGAATAGCTACATCAGGTGATGATAATGCAGAATCTTACCTGTTGATGCCCGATGAAGGATCTAAAAAATATGCTAACCCCATGTATCTTGATACAGAGGGCTACAATACATTCCGGTCTCCTTCAAAAGTTGATACTGTTACCAGACAAACCGTTTATCCACTTGAAGATATCATTTATGAGCTGTATTCTGATAGTAAATCTCCAGTAACAAAGTTTTCTTTTGATAATAAGAACTATTATAAAAAAGATTCTATTTATTATTTTGGTGAAAAACTCGAGGTGAAATTTGATGCTTCCGATGCTACATCAGGAGTTGAAGACACCTATTTATCAATTGATAAACAAGTATATAAAAAACTTTCGTCTATCATTGAACTTAATGAAGAAAAAATATATCACATAAAATATTACTCAGTTGATCATGTCGGGAATGCAGAAACTCCTAAATCAATTTATATTAAGATAGATTTAACAAAACCAACAACCAAATTAATTGCCGATCCTGATCTTTATAATGATATTATATCTCCCCGGACAAAAATTACACTTGATGCAAGTGATGAAAATTCTAAGATTAAAAAAACCGTATTTTCAATTAACGGTGGGAGCTTTTATAATTACACAAATCCAATTGTTATTTCAGGATTAAAAGAAGGGGAGCATACTATTGCATATTATTCAACTGATAATGTGGGTAACGAAGAAGCCGAAAAACAATATACTTTTTATCTCGACAAAACAGCTCCAATGATTGTTGATGAGCTGGTTGGAAATACATTTATTGCAAATGGTAAAGAATATTCATCAGGACGAAGTAAAGTAAAACTTACTGCAATGGATAATAAAGCCGGGGTTCAGCAAATAAGATATTCAATAAATGATGGTGATTTTCTGGAATATACAGCCCCATTCTATTTATCAAAATCGGGGAAATTAAAAATTCAAACTTTTGTAAATGATAATGTAAATAACCAGGCCATTAATTTGATTATGACCAATAAATCTAACATTTCTTATGTTGATTTATCGGGTCCGACTCTTGGTCATTCTTTTCAGGGTGCAAACTTTATTGCTAACGATACCGCTTACATTACCTCAGAAACAAAAATCAGGCTTGCTGCAAAAGACGATGCTGCTGGTTATAAAAGACTGGAATACAGTGTTGATAATGGTGAAGTAAAAGGATACACCGAATCATTTAGTATTAGCAACGAAGGTCTGCATACCATTACGTATACAGCTTATGATAATGTTGATAATTCAAGTACAAATACATTTATCTGTGTTGAAGATAATTCTGGCCCCGAGATTTTTTTCCGATTTAGTATAATATCAGATAAAACAAAAACATTGGATGGAAAGAATTATGATACTTACCCAAGCCACGTAGTATTGTTTTTATCTACAACAGATTCATCAGTTGGGTTTGAAAACATGTTATATTCTATTAATGGTTTAACAGAGAAACCATATACCAGCCTGATAACAGGTTTTCAAAAAGATAAGCTTTATACAATAAAAGTAACTTCAATAGATAAATTGGGAAACAGGAGTCAAAAATCCATCGATTTTTATGTTGAATAAATTATTTAAAATGCTTTTGCATGATCAAAAATATACGCATATTCTTTTTATTTGTTTTGATTTTTATAATTGATTTTCAATCAGTTGCCCAAGAACTTGATTCTTCAGTAAAAAATCAATTAAAAGAATATATTGCAGAAGCTGATAAATGTAAAGCTGCTAACAATACCATTCAACAAGCCGACTATTTAAATAAAATCGCTTATCTGTACTGGGAGAATGAGCAATTTGACAATGCAATCAAGTATTTTTCAGAGTCGCTCGAATTAAATCTAAGTCATAATAATTTAAATGGCGTAAAATCTATTTATTATAACATTGGTCTGATTCATTCTGACAAAGAAGATTTTCAAAATTCACTTGTCAATTTCAACAAAGGACTACAAATAGCCCGACAACTGAATCAAAAAGATGGAATTTATACCGGGCTTATGAATAAAGCTGCCGTATTGAAAAATCTCTCAAGAAATCAGGAAGCGATTAACAACATTAACGAGGCACTTATTTATGCCCAGGAATCGAATAATTTAAAGCTCATAAGAACCTGTTATGGAATGTTGGCAGAGAACTATGAAATTTTGGGAGATTCTGAAAATACCATGAAATATTTTGAACTCTTTGCAACCATTGATAAACATTTAAAATCTCAACATATTAAAGATATAGAAAAGAAATCCAGTGAACAGGTTCAACAAGCTCAGAATGAAAATATCCAAACTCAGAAAACCTTATCAGAAACATCCAGTCAACTTGAGAAAACACAAAAAACACTTGCAGAAATAGAGGCAATAAAAAAACAGCAACAACTCGAACTTGAAGTAAAAGAACTGGCTATTCGTCAACAGGAAGTTGAATTAAAAAATAAAAAAATCATTCTTTGGGGTATTTCTTTTGTGTTCTTTTTAATTTTTATCTTTTCTATTTTAGTTTTACGACAATTTAGAGCCAAAAAGAAAGCTTTCCGTTTATTAAAAGAACAGAATGAACAAATAAACCTACAAAAAACTGAAATTGAGATTCAGAGAGATCTTGCCAATCAACAAAAAAAGGATATTACCGATAGCATTGAATATGCCAAACGAATTCAGAGTGCACTGCTACCTCCCTTAAATTTTATAAAAAGAAACTTACCCGAGCATTTTATTTTATTCAAACCCAGAGATATTGTAAGCGGCGATTTTTACTGGATGATGAATAAAGACGGAAAAATTATTATTGCTGCGGCTGATTGCACAGGGCATGGAGTTCCCGGGGCTTTTATGAGTATGTTGGGAACTGCATTCTTAAACGAAATTGTTACGAAAATAGTTGAAAATAAACACATCTATTCCTTACAGGCTAATGAGATTTTAAATCAGCTACGTAATTATATTATCGATTCTTTGCATCAAACAGGGGCCGAAAACGAATCCAAAGATGGCATTGATATGTCCTTATGTATTATCGATTCAGAAAAACAAAAAATTCAATTTGCCGGTGCACATAATCCCCTATACATTATTCGAAACAATAAGCTTGAAGTTATAAAAGGAGACAGAATGCCTGTTAGCATACATAAAAACGCGAATGAGTCATTTACAAATCACGAAATTAATTTAAATGCAAACGATTTAATTTATCTGTTTTCAGATGGTTATTACGACCAGATTGGGGGTCCACAACATCGAAAATTTATGTCGCGAAAATTTCAGGAGTTACTGTTAGAAATACATCAAAACCCAATGGAAACCCAAAAAGAAATTTTAAATAAAACCATAGAGGATTGGAGGGGTGATTATATGCAGCTTGATGACATTTTAGTTATTGGGATAAAATTAGATGTTTCAAAAGAAAAGAAAAAACAACCAAGCACATACGACTGGAAAAACAAAACAATTCTTATTGCCGAAGATACTGAAATGAATTACCTGTTTTTGGTTGAAGCTTTGAAACAGACAAATGTTGATATTTTAAGGGCTAAAGATGGAGAAGAAGCCATTGATATTTTCAAAAAGAATGATCAGATTGATTTAATTTTAATGGATATTAATATGCCTAAACTTGATGGTTTTGAAACCACCAGACGTATAAAAGAAATAAAAAAAGACATTCCAATTCTTGCTCAAACAGCATTAAATCTTGAAGATGCTAAAGACAAAGCTGCTGAAGTTGGATGTGATGATTTTATTTTAAAACCTATTAAACTTAATGTATTTTTATCTAAATTAGACTCTTATTTAAAATCTTAATATGATGACGGAATTACTTATTGAAGGAACCAGCTCAACACCCAATATATATTTTGATAAGAACTCAGGTAAATTCGAAATAAAAGGAAAATCATTCCCCGAAGAAAGCAGGATTTTTTTTGCTCCTGTTTTTGAATGGCTTAACGAATATTCTAAAAATCCAAACGAAGAAACTCTTTTTGAATTTAAAATGGAATATTTCAATTCTTCATCGTCTTTAATTATTTTAGAAATATTGAACGTGTTAGATTCAATAAATAAAGCAGGGAAAAAGGTTTCCGTTTCATGGAGTCATCTCCAAATAGATGATGACATGCTGGAAGCAGGTGAAGAATATTCAGAATTGGTAAGTCTTCCTTTTGAATATCATGCTCTGGAAGAAGCTGATTTTTAATTTCTTTGAGTACAAGATTATTTTAAATATTTCTTTATGGAAGCTTTGATTATTGCTGCAACAGATGAATCTCCAGGAGTTAGTTTTGATAAAGATTTGGGTAAATTTTTAATGTTTGGCAAATCATTTCCCGAAGAAGTAAAACGCTTTTTCGACCCAATTCTTTTCTGGCTCGAAGAATATGCTAAAACCCCAAACGAGGAAACAAAGTTTGAATTTCGCTTAGAGTATTACAATTCTGCCACCTCAACCATGATCCTCGATATTTTATACATCCTGGAACGAATTGTTGAAGTCGAAGAAAAAAAAGTAAAAGTCATCTGGAATTATCTTGAGGTTGACGATGACATGCTTGATACCGGCAAAGAATACGCCGAAATGGTCAAAATTCCTTTCGAGTTTAATGTTATTGAGGATTATTAAATTTACAACCTGATTATCTTCCCTTATTTGAATAAATCTGGATGAATATTATCATGCCCGGTATTATCCTGATATACTTTTGCAAATGCCAGCAAAGTAGCTTCATCATACAAATTTCCAATAAAACTTATGCTTGTTGGATGATTTTTTTCATCAAAACCATTTGGAACAACCACACAAGGATGCCCGGTTAAATTGGTCATTAATAACTGATCTCCGCCAAAGGAAGGACAAACAATGACATCATAATCCTTAATCCATTTATTAAAATCTTCAATTAACAATGAACGAATTCTATTTGCTTGTATGTACTCCACAGCCGGAATAAATCTTGATTTTCTGAATATATTTGGCCATGCATATTTATGCTGAGCAACCAACTCATCATCTTTATTTGATCTTGTGAGTTCGTCGAATGCTGCTCCGGCTTCTGCTTCCAAAATAATTGCGAGGGATTGTACATTAATGTGATCAGGTAATTTCACTTCCTGAAAATTAGCTCCAAGCTTTTTAAGTGTTTCTAATGTTTTTGAATCATTATCTTTCCCCCGATAATCCTCTCCTTCGAATAAATCTTTTAAATAAGCCACCTTTAATTTTGATAAGTCTACATTCTGGGTATAATTAAAAGGATAACTTACCGTCGACTGATCATTCTTATCAATCCCACGAATAACATCAAAAACCATGGCACAATCATTGGCACTTCTGCATATTGGTCCAATTTTATCCATGCTCCAACTTAAAGCCATCGCTCCATCCCTACTTACACGACCAAACGTTGGCCTTAAACCTGTTACTCCACATCGGGTTGCTGGTGATACAATTGAACCCCAGGTTTCTGTGCCAATAGCAAATGCAACCAAGCCTGCCGAAGTAGCCGATGCTGAACCTGCCGATGATCCGCTCGATCCCTGTGCTAAATCCCAGGGATTTTTAGTTACACCATCATACCATACATCACCCATCGCTAATGCTCCCAACGTGAGTTTTGCAATTAATACAGCTCCTGCCTTTTCCAGATTTCTAACTACCTTAGCAGTATATTCAATATTTTGATCTTTATATGGAGCAGCTCCCCATGTCGTTTTATATCCTTTAACAGCCAACAAATCTTTAACTCCATATGGTATTCCATGCAATGGCCCTTTGTAAATTCCGTTAGCTATTTCCTGATCAGCTTTTTTTGCTTGTTTCAATGCTAACTTTTCAGTAATAGTAATAACACACTCCAATGTATCACCATATTTTTTTAATCTTTTGATATAAAATTTAGTAAGCTCGGTAGAGGTAATTTTTTTATTTTTTATTAAGGATGCCAACTCCGAAACTGAATAAAATGCCAGATCGTTTTTGTTTTTAGGCATTTCTATATTTTCAGGAATATTCCATTTAATATCTAATTGTTTATTTTTAATTTTAAAATTTGTAGGTCGTGGATCAAAAATCAGTTTAGGAGAAACACTATTTGAGAGTTCAACTTCTCTTATGGCTTTATAATCATCCCGGACAATTTGCAAATCTTCAAGTAAAGAATCACGTTCCGAATTGGTAAATTCTAAACCTATAATCTTCTCAGCAGATTTTAATTCGTTTTTAGTTATTCCTTTCTTATTGTCACTGCAAGAAACGAATGATACTATAACAGTTAGTAAACCAATTTTAATTAGATTTCTCATGACTTTTGAGTTAGTTATTTCAGAGGAAATTTAGCAAAAGAAAAGTTCATTCACAATATTGCTCCGGTAACTTTTTTTTAATGTATTATTTATAATGGTTCAGCAATACTAAATCATGCGGGTTTCATCCCTATTTCTCCCGATAGCTATCTGGAATCCCTCGCTGAACAACTTAACGAGGATAATATTTAGTCAGCAAACTATCAAAACCCCACATTATTGTTGAACACATCTTGTGTGTAGTTTTTTATTCTTCAATTCTGTTTTCAATGTCCATTTTCTGATGTAAAACTCTTATAATTTCAACAATATTACTTTTGGATCTCTTGTAGAAAATTAAATGTGACTTCACAATTGATGCTCTATATCCTTCTTTTATATAGTCCACTGATTTTCCACTTTCAAAGTTCTCAGCAATAAATTCGATTTCGTCCAAAATTAAATTGTAATATCTATCTGCTTGCTCAAGTGACCAGTTTTCATATGTGTACAACCATATCTTTTCGATGTCTTGATTTGCTTTCTTGCTAATTGTGTATCTCATTTATTCAAGTGTTTAGCATGAAGACTTTTAAGATTTTCTGTTCGATCAAAGTCTTTAACAAATCCACTATTCTCGCCAATTTCAAGTTCTTTAATAAGAGCTTTGTACCTATTCTCTTCATTTTCTAAAAGTCGAAGAGCAGTTCTAATCACTTCACTAACAGATGAAAACTTTCCTGAAGAGATTTTTTCATTCACAAAGTTTTCAAAATATTCTCCAAGTAATATTGATGTATTTTTTGCCATTGCTTTTAATTTTCTTCAAATATACCAATTCTTGGTATCGATTCAAAATCTCGAAGCAGTTTTTTATAACTTAGTTAAATTCCTATTACTTTCTTCCAATAGTCAATTGTTTTTAATAAAGTTTCTTCAAAATCTAGCTGTTTCTTTAAATTAATTTGAATTACAAATCTTGTCACATCATAATCATGCCTTGAATAATCCATACTATAACCACCTTCATGAATTTTTGTTTTTTCTTTTCTATCCTTGTCGTTAAGTACACAATGTTTTATTCCATTTGTAATAAGTCTCATATATTCAAGTTCCGGACATTGCTTAATTATATATTGTTGATACTTTAAAAGTCCAGAGACAAATATTGTTTTTCCGTTATTATCGATTTTTCTGAATCCTGAAACCTATCTTCTCTTTTATAACATTCATGATATGTCCAATCTGTCAAATGCCAAGATGTAATTGCACAATTTATCGCAAATCTTGGATTTAGATATTGATTGTCAAAGTCACTATATTCTTCAAGTAACTTATTAAATAAGTCTTTTGAGTTATTTATTTCAAATGTTAATGAAGGAGTTATTTCCATGGTTTATTTTTTATACTTTGCAGTGTCAAAAAATTACACCCAACGAGTCGATAGGTGGAATGTTGTTTCATCTATTTGTAACTATAAATTTAGTAAAAAACTATAAACGGGAACATAAATTTATCTCAATTCTTCATAATTCCTCATATGTCACGCTGTCAGTTCATTGTATTGCCAGTGCTTTCTAAATTATTCTGGCAAGTCCTTTGTGAAATTTCTGTAGAAATTTTAATGAATTAAAATTCATATGGAATTAATTAGCTATATATACCAAATTAACATGAAGACCCTCCCGACGAAACGTTGGGATGCTCTAACCAACAACACCTCATGTAAAATTTGTAATTCAGGATTCGAAAATGAAAGTAATTCGATGATAAACAAAAAACCCTTCGGAATTCCGAAGGGTTTTTCTGCTCCCCAGGTAGGACTTGAACCTACGACCCCCTGATTAACAGTCAGGTGCTCTAACCAACTGAGCTACTGAGGAATTTTCTTAACCACTATTTGTGATTCGAGTGGCAAAAATAAAAGCTTTTTATGAATAAACAAATAGTTCATGAGAAAATTTATACATTTTTTTGTTTTTTAATCTTATCAAGCTGTATTTCTGCTATAATTCTACTAAAATCAAATCTTTTAAAACATATATCTTAAAAAAATGCATTTTATATAATCATTTTAAATTGTTAAATTTTTATTTTTTGCCAGCCAGAAATACTGTTAAATAAAGCTTTTTTTTCGACCAAAATAAAATGTGTTGTAAAGCATATTTAAAATAAGAAATACGTTCTATTTTACTGCTAATTTACTAACGAAATGATTTATCAAAACTTACAATAGAAAATTTTACAATTTTGACACTGGGAATTGGAACTGATCTTTTTGAAATTAAACGAATGAAAATTCGACTGGAAAAACAGCCTTCATTTGTTCAAGGAGTTTTTACCGAAAACGAAATGAACTACTGTAATCAATTTAAAAACAAAGCCCAAAAATTTGCTGCACGATATGCAGCTAAGGAAGCTTTCTTAAAAGCGCTCGGAACAGGTTGGAGAGATGGAATCACTTTTAAAGACATTGAGATAACAAATAATGATTTGGGCAAGCCTGATATTCGGTTATCCGGTATTTCCAAAAAAATAGCAGATAAGCTGGGAGTAACTGAAATTCATTTATCCATAAGTCATACCAAGGAACTTGTAATTGCATTTGTAACCATAAATAACAATAAATAAAAACCTGCCGGCAGGCAAACTAAAAACTAAACTAAATTCTTATGTCAAACATTGGATCCTACGAAAAACGTCTCGAAAATTTCGATTGGTCAATTGCCGAGAAAGAGCTTGACTATAAAAATGGAGATAACATTAATATCGGATGGTACTGTTCCGATCGAATCTGCCAAATGGGTAAAGCAGAAAAATCTGCCTTAATCTGGGAAGGATTAGGTGGAGTTGAAAAACAGTTTACCTTTAATGATATTCGTTTAAGAAGTAATACAATTGCTGCATTTCTTAAAAATTTAGGAATACAAAATGAAGACAGAGTTTGTCTTTTTATGGATAAAATACCCGAATTATATATTGGATTTCTTGGGATATTAAAGCTGGGAGCTGTGGCTCAACCATTATTTTCAGCCTTTGGTGATGAATCTTTACATGTACGACTCGACAATGCTGAAACTACAGCAATTATTACACAACGAAAACATGTATCAAAAATCAGGAAAATTCTTGATAAAATGCCTTACCTGAAACACATTATCCTGGTCGATTATGACGGAAGTAAGCCATTACAGGAACGTGAAATTGCCTTTAACATGGAAGCAACAGAGTTCGTTGAAGATTTTAAATCATTTCCAACGAAGGCAGAATCACCATCGGTATTACATTATACATCAGGAACAACGGGTCAGCCCAAAGGAGTTAAACACGTTCATTATTCCTTAATTTCTCAATACTTAACTACTAAATGGGTTTTAGATTTACACGAGGATGATATATATTGGTGCACTGCCGATCCGGGATGGGTAACGGGCACCTCATACGGGATTATTGGTCCGTGGAGTTTAGGAATTACGCAATGTGTTTTAGATACTGGTTTTTCAGCCGAATCATGGTATAAATTCATTGAGAAAAGAAGAATTTCCATGTGGTATTCTGCTCCTACAGCGATAAGATCATTAATGAAAGCCGGAGAAGAAATTATCAAACATTATGATCTGTCATCACTACGTCATTTAGCAAGTGTTGGAGAACCTTTAAATGCAGAAGCAGTAATCTGGTCCGAAAAAGTATTTGGAAAAGCATTCTTAGATACATACTGGCAAACAGAAACAGGCTCGATGATGCTTACCAATTATCCCGGAATGAAAATTAAACCCGGATCTATGGGAAAACCTTTCCCGGGAATTACCGCAACAATTTTAGATACTAAAACTTTTAAACCTATAAACGAAGTTGGAAAGCCAGGCTTAATAGGATTCAAACCCGGATGGCCTGCCATGATGCGCACTTACTGGAGAAACGAAGAAACATACCAGAAAAAGTTCGAAAATGGATGGTATCTGCCAGGTGATCGTGCATACATT
>KB226996.1_pt1 | contig 11950 bp, 5 predicted proteins | sample 524768 | NCBI WGS metagenome assembly AMQJ01 (sample SAMN00998488, study PRJNA167727) | sediment metagenome | isolation source: subsurface aquifer sediment | place: USA: Rifle, Colorado | collected Aug-2009
TTGGATATGTAGGGATGTCTTTTTTTATCTTGTAAAACGAATTGGTTTTCGGAAATAATTGAGTGATTTTTCTTTGAGACTAATTAACACCCCATAACAATTTCTTCGATAGGCTTCCGTCCGGATTTTTTAGATGAACGATTAATATTTGTGTATGAAAATCAAGATCGAATTTACGCACTGAGGTTCCTTGTAATTTTTGCTGTAACAATAATTCTCCCATACTATTGTAAACCGAAAGGTCTGTTTCTTTGTCTATTAAAGTCAGATCAATAATTAACTGAGAGCCATCGGTATAAATTCCGGCTGGGAAATCAAAATTTGTATAATTTGTTATCGATTTAAAAAACAACACAAAACGATTGGGCGCATCCGACACCGAGGAGGTAAAACTGTATTTATTTATTGTTTTCAAATCGTGCATATATTCTGTTTTTCTGTCTTGGAGCAAAACAGTTTCAAATCTATTTAAGTCAAAGTCGCAATTGATAGTATAATCCCCATCCTTACCGGCTTTAAACTGTAGAGGCACAACAGGATTCTCATTTTCATTAGTAAGATAACGGACCGTTAAATTTTTACTTCCAGAACTAAAATATAAGCTTGGGGCCGACAATACATTGCTAAATAGTTTAGTTGCTCCGTTTGCATTTTCCGAATATCCAAAGATTAGTAAAATTTCATCCGATCCATATCCAGAATCAGATTTTACGCTTAGGCTTAGATTCTGATTTTCCTGATTTTCGCTTTTAAACCAATTGCTAGCGCCGTTTGGAACTCTAACGCTATTGTTCATACTTAGATTTCCTGCACTGGCTGCCTGCACAAAGAAACCTTGCATTGGCGCAATGTATTGACTGATTCCATTCGTTGTAATTCCGGTAAAGGAATTGCTAACACCATAGTTGTTTACTGCAGGATTCCAAATCCATGAATCGTATCCTCCGGCAGAATTAACTAAATTGGTTCTTGACCATCCGGCAGCAGAACGCCAATCTATTGATGAGGGATATGGATTGCCAACTAAATTAAAGCCTTTTAAACTCACATCAGCACCATTAATAGTAAGTCCATAACTAATGGATCCATTGTTTAAATTACCCACAAAATCTTTTGTTGGATTGAGTGCTTGCACAGAATAAAGATAACCCCGACCTATCATGAAGTTTGAGCTTGGATGCACTGTATTCCAATTGTTTATTGAAGTCGCATCTAGTTGATAAATCCAACAAAATGTTGGCTCATTCCAGAGATATAAATCGTATCCGGTTGCATTGCCGTAAGTGCCTGAAGGCAACCAAGAACCAGAAATACTCTGATTTGTTACCGGCGAAGAAATGAAATGCCATGCTTCAGCATCGCTTGAAATATAACGTTTCACAGTTGCTGGAACATTGTTTGAATTATGCAGAAGTGATGCTGTTCCGGAGGCGTCAGATTCGAGAACAAAACCTGCATTGCCGGCAGAATTGGTTAGAGTGCCTGAAACCGTAAGAGCTTTTCCGGCTTTCAATGAAAACAATTTCCCGGAATTAATATCCAAATTATTATTTATTGTGAAATCTGAATTTAAGGCAACTCCACTGCCATTATTGATAGTCAGATTATAAATTTCATTATTAAGATAGCAATTCGATTCGATGGTTTGTGCCGATGCTCCCGTATAAATTACATTGGGTGTGTTTGTGCTTGCATTTAATCGTCCCGAAGAAACAGTCAGTGTATTCAATAAATTTAGGCTTCCATTTAACACAACATGATTGGCATTATTTATCGTGAGATTATAAATCTGGTCATTGTTAAATGCATCTATTGGAATTGATTGAGCCGAAGTTCCGGCAAATTCAATGGTTGAGCTCGCAGAGGAAGAATTAATTTTTGCACCATTCGAAAAATTTAAAGCACCTTTCAAAGTGAATTTATAATTATTTGTTAGAATTCCGGCTGTAAGGGTTAAAGTGTTTGTCACAGCAACATCATTCGAAAGCGTAAGTCCGGCACTATTACTATTTGTCAAGTTATTTGCACTCGTCAATCCATTACCGGAAATCTGACTGGATACTCCATTGTAAGTATAATTGGCGCCACCATTATATGTTCTTGGTCCAATAAATTGGACAGAGCCGGTATTGCTTGAAAGTGAAATTCCATTGGAGTTAGCGGTTATTAAGCTTGCTCCACTTTTTAAATCAAAATGCGACGCATTCGGAATACCGCCATAAGGTATATCATTTAAAATATATGTTCCGAAATCAATAGTTCCATTAACGATAAAATCTGCATAATATTGTGCTTCAGAGGCATCGCCGGTTAAGGTAATATTTGATCCAAGTTTTACGTAGCTGCCGGTATTAGCGGTATAAGTAACCCAAATTGAAGCAGCCGAATTAGAAAAGTTGATTATTTGAGTTGAGCTTCCATTAAAAATGATTTGGCCGTTAATTGCACCTGCACCATTTGTTGTGATTGAACTTGATCCGGCCGAATTTGTTAAATTACCTGCAATATTAAGTATTGATAATGACCCATATCCTGTTGGATTAAAATCTAAAACGCCTCCGGTTTGTAAATAATCACCCGCGACAGTCAAAATATTTGTTTGTGTAGTACTTGTGCTTATCGCAAAAGTGCCTGTATTAAGTGTTAAATTTCCATTAACAACGATATTACCGGTTTCAGTTTTAGTACCGGATCCGCTTATAATCAGATTGTTGAATGTACTTGAACTAATATTAACAGCTCCAGAACTGTTAAAAGTTACGGTACTTGAATTTGGGGTAAAAGTACCGTTGTTTGTCCAGTTTCCACTTACAGTTAAAGTATTTGAACCGGCGATAGTTAGAGAAGCTGCTGAATTAATTTCAATGTTTTTGCAAACAGCATTTGCTCCAATTACAGGTTGGTTTCCACCAGAAGGAATAATAACATCCGTAGTTGTAGTGGGAATACCGCCACACCAATTAGAAACTGTATGCCAGTCGGTACTTGTTATGCCGAGCCAGGAACCTCCGATTGTAATTGAAATTGATGCTGTATTCCCTGAAGATGCAATAGTTGCACAACCGCTTAATTTCAGACTATTGATAGTCAAATTAGTAGTGCCGGCTGATGCCAAAGCAGGTGTATCAAAAGTCCCGCTATTGCCACTACTTACAATCATTGTTGCATCGGTAGCACCTTGAGGATTAGCACCGGTAAGTGTGTAATTAACTGTATATGTTCCGTTTGGTAAATTCGTTGCACTAATTGTAACAACAGAAGCGTTGCCTACACATGTATTAGTGGCACTTGTTGACAAGCCTGCTAAATTGGGAAGAGTATTTACTGTTACAGCAAGTGATATTGATGCACTTGTTCCACAAGCGTTTCCGGCTGCAACTGTTATATTTCCATTCTGACCGGCACTTCCCGTAGTAACAGTTACCGATGTTGTTCCTGCACCGGCAGTTATAGCCCAACCTGTTGGTACTGTCCATGAATAAGTGGTTGCATTTGTTACAGGAGAAATGCTGTAGATTTGGCTTGTCAAGACCGGGCATTGTGCAGTTGTCCCGCTGATAGTTCCAGGAGTCGCCGGAGTTCCTGCACTAACAGTCACAACAACTGAGGAGCTATTTTCGCAAACTTGTTGAAAAGAAATATCGTCTAGTGCAAAATCGTTTCCACTAGCCACAATATTTTGATTTGTTAAGGACAATAAGGCACTTGTATTTGACCCTGAATTCCAATTATAATCAAATTGTGTCCATTGACAAGTGGCGGTAATTGCTGTGTATGTTGGTCCTGCTGAGATTCCATTTACAAACAATTGTAATTGAGAAGGATTACTAGCCACAACACTTTGAACCCAATATGTAAATTGATAATCTGTATTTGGAACTACAGCCACCGTTTGTTTCCAAACATCCACCCCAGCGGTTGTATTGCCATTGACAACCATTTGCATCGTGCCAATAGGAGTATGGTCAATACAGTCGGTAAATCCAGTATGCACAGAATTCGGATTTGCAACCACCGTATAAACGCCCTCTGGATATAATGCATTTGCAATAGGCGTAACATAACCATAACTACTGCTAAAGCTCGTATTTCCGGCTTCAAAATCACCATTTACAATTAGATTAATCCCACTTAAAGAACTAGCTGTTACGGTGTATGTTCCACTATTTGCAGAAGTAGCACTACTAATTGTAGGATTTGCACTTATAGAGTAATATCCATTTGGTCCAGTCCAATACTGATTTGTTATATTTGTCCCTGAACTTGTAAGGTTGACATCTTGAGTATCACAAAAGGTGCCTCCTCCTCCAGCGGTAACTGTAGGTTGAGTTCCAATATAGGCAATAATTGCAGTGCGTGGCGATGATGTGCAGCCATTGCTAGTAACATCTACATAATAAGTTGTGGTAGTTGATATTGAAGGTGTTGTAAAACTTGTTCCTGATCCAAGAAAACTGCCACCAGTTAAAGCTGAATACCAGTTAATTGTTCCAGCCGAAGCTGAAGCACTTAATGCAACAGTTCCTGTTCCACATCGGCTTCCCGGCGAAGTATTTGTTATAGTTTCCGATGTAACGGTTAATGCTGTGCTGGTATTATTTGCAGCAGCTTTCAGATTTGCGTTGCCACCATAAGAATAAGTAATTGTATATGGTGTGGCCGAAAAGGGAATTGCAGAAGTATTGAAATTGATTGAAAATCCGCCGACTCCTCCGGCTATTGTTGCATTTTGAGTAACTCCATGTATAGTAACTCCAACGATTTCATCATTTGCAGGATAAATAGGACCTATGGCACTAACTGTTCCACTAAGCGTAATTGTTGCAGTTCCGGGGCAAATGGTTTGGCTGGCGGTTAATCCCGAAAAGGATGGGGTAGGAGCTGCTTTAATACTGATACCTGTCATTGAAGCTAGAGAACTACCGCTTAATGTTGTTGAAGATACATCGGTTGTATTTGATGCCGGAATGCTACGGTTTGCAATAGCGTTTCTAACTCCATCGGTCGTTGTCCATGTTTGCTCATTTACCATTGTCCAGTTTGTAGCGTAAGTTATTGTTCTGGGAACGGTACTTCCTAAAAGCATCGAACTAATCAATTCAATTGCCTGGTCATTTGCATTTACAGTTAGTGCTGTTGAAAAGACAGGGTTTGTTGTTGTACTGGTTCCGCTGCTGTATGTTCGTGAATTGGTTATTGGAGAACTCTGATTAACATCGTCAAATACTGCCGCGAAAATGTCAGTTACACGGGTTGTTCCATTGCTAACTCTAGCAGATAATGTTGCACTGGTGGCTGCATCAAGGCCCGCTTCATTCAAATAATAAAATTGTGTATGTTGTCGTACTGTTGCAGTTGCTATATCACCGGCTAAAGATGTAAGTGTTTGTCCGCCATAAGTGAGGGTTACTGTTCGGGGCCCCACGTTTGTTCTTGATGAAGCAATACCAATAACTAAAAGCCTTCGGGCATTACTCCCGGTTGGTACAGTATAGGTTATGTTCTGTTGAAATGTTGATGTGTTATGATATACATTTGTCCAAGCTTGTATTGTGCTAACTTGTCCAGAGGCTATATTAGTTGCCAAAAACATAGCGACAAGAATAAAACCTAGTGTAAATGGCATAAGTTTTATAAATGCTGTTTTTATAAAATCAATGTCTGTATGCAGGTTTTGATCTAAGAAATGTTTCTTATTGGAACTACTTTGCTTATTGAACAAAGACAGAATCACAATGAGAAATTTGTTTAGTCTCTTCGCTAAAGTTTCGGTTTTAACTAGAATGTTCAAAATAAACCTTTCTTAATATTTTCAATATTGTTCAAGAATTACTCGTTGAATATACATACAATTATGGCTATCTATAAAATTATCGGCAAATATAGTTCGTCTAAATGAAAATTTCATCTAATAAATCATTAGTTATTATTACTTTATTTAACAATATATGTAGTTAACTATTTTAATATCAATACAATAAAATTATTTAACAATATATTTTTATTTTTTGCGCCGGAGCTTATATATTGATTCATCATTTTTTATTACAGTATAAGTTACAATAAAACAAGTTTCCCAACCACTATGCTTAATCCGTTGCAATAATTCTCTTGCCTGATCCATGCCACGAATAGCTCCGGTGCTGTATAGGTACAATCCATTTTCATCAATAGTTTCTTCAACTGTTAAGCCGGGTATATCAGTTTGTAGTCTAATAAAATATCCTTTAACTCTAATAGGGATACGAAGTGCCATCAGTTGCACTTTGTAAAGAGTATCATTTGGCAATAATGCTACAGAATCTCTTACAAACGAAATTATTTCTACACTTTTAGATTCGGTGATTTTTTGTTTTTCGAGGATAGGAACATTTTGTTGTTGGACTGGCTTTTCTATCACTACTTTCTCTGCAATCAAATTTTCTTTTGCTTTAGGAAGCGATGGGGCTATTTTTGTTTTTCGTTCTGCTTTTAACCTAAGCTTGGCAAGCATAATAACAAATGCCCTATCAATTCGCTTTTCGCCTGCATAAATTGCTACAAAGCTATCTTTCCAGCCATTTTTACGAATAATATTCTGATATATATGTGCGTCGGCCATTCCGCTAAAAGTCTTCACTGTGCTATAATGGTACAATCCATCTTCACCAAGAGTTTCTTCTATTTCCAATCTGGGTATTGCTGTCAATAGTTTCGCAAAATAATCTTTAATATTAACAGGTTTGCGTACAGCCAATAATTGTATTTTATAAAGCGTATCCACTGAAGCAGTGTGCATTGTATCAATGATTGCTGTGATTTTGTCAGCAAAATATTCCAAGGATTTTTGCTGAGCGATTTTTTTCAAGTTTAGGCTATCGTTCGTTACAGATTGCAATATAAAATCAAGTCCTTCAACTATATCGCCTTCTTTCATTGTTTTAATGCTGAAATCAATTTGCGATAAATTTGATTTTAAACCCAGATTGCTTAATTGGACAGAATCGACACGAGCTAAATATTCTCCCGGCTTCAATCCTAAATAATTGATATACCCATCGTATTCGGATAATGTTTCTGCAACTTTTTCGCCACTATTTTTATTGTAAATATTAATCAATATTCTTCCAACTCCTTTCAATGAATTGTTGATATTTCTAAAAGCCATCCCATTCACTTCGCCTACGGATACAATTGGAATATCAATGCGCTTAAACTGGTTTGGATCGACCAATACTTCGTATCTTTTGTGTTTAAAGCGCCAGGCGATATTTTCTAAATCGTTGTCGTAAAATTCTATTAAATATTTTGTAAATGCATTAAGATCAGGAATTCGTATTATAGAATCTTCATCTCTTATAATTGCAACACTTCCCATTACTCGAACCGAATTTAGTTTCACCATCTTTTCATCAGCATCGAAAATACCATTGTTATTCAGGTCTAGAAAAGGATAGAGTGAAATTCCGCCTTTACCAACTGAGGAATTATTGCTTTTATGTACATATTTATTTCCACTTCCAAAAGCCATACTGCCTTGAGCGCTTTGTGAAGTATAAATTTTGCCATTACTCTGCGAAGCAGAAATATTGGTTCTGGCATAGGGCAAGTCGTATCTAAAACTAACATTAATCAAATTATCGTTGTACGAAACATTCCTTTCGTACGAAATGGCAAAATTCCCCCTTGGTATAATTTTCTCGAAAGCGACTTTGTATGATAAAAATTCATTTTCGCTTATGTTATATTTAGCTGAAGGTCGAATGGTATGTCCTTTTCCCAATCTATAAGAAAATGATAAATCGGAAGTTGCGAATTTTGCATTATTATCAATCCAGTTTAGTTGAGTTGTAGAATTGGTGCTAAATCGTTTATAATAGACCGAAACCATCGCATTGACTTGGTTATAGTTGAAGGTCTTATAAACGAACTCAGTGTATTCTAACTTCGAAAAGCCTATAAAATTTTTATAACGAAATGGAATCGATAACTTCACTTTTCGTTCTTCTAAAGCATGAAATAAGATTGCACGTTGACCTTCGACGTATTTAGTATAGTCAATTTCTAATAGGGAATTCTTTGAGAAATAGTAATTTAACAAACCTCTTGTTCGTACTCCGTGTGCATATTCTCCAAATAGTGTTAGTTTGCTAAAAGGCTGCATTGTAAGCTGTGCATAAGGAATAAAACCTCCGTTAGTGATGGATGACAAATATTCGAGTCCACCACCGATGGTTAAAACATTATTTACACCATAATTAAAATCTGCTTTCCCAAAACGACTTGAAATACTATCCTGCAAAAAACCTGCGGATAAACTATATTCAAGCTTTTTGCTTGGCATAATAGTATATGGAACATTCATAATTCGTTCTTCAGAACGCTCTTCGCCTAATGGACCGTAAAATTTTAATTTCAATGTTGTGTAGCCATAAACCATTGGAATATTAAACATAAATAAGCCGGATGCATCGGCTCTTGTATAATCGACCAACACATTGTTTATGTATAGTTCAACAGCCCAGTCAGGTTCGGTAAATTCACTTATAGTAAAATATCCTTTTGCTTTTCGGACAGTAGTTGGAGCATTTCTGATAACCGCACCAATTACTGGAACATTAATAGAAGAAATAGTTTGATTTGATATTCGGCCAAGCTGTGCTTGCCTAATAAGGGTTTTATCATTATCAACCCATCGCCATTGATAGAAAATCTGTCTATCATCCAATTTATATTTATCGTAATACTTTATTGATAGATCGGCTTCGCCATATAGAAGTTCGGTTCCCAAGCCAAAACTTAAAAAATTATTCGTTAATCCATTCCGTGTTTGATAAGAAGCCACCGACCAATCAGCCATACCAGGTTTAAAGAGATGATAGTTTCTTTTTACCACTGTATCTGCAATTATTTCCCCTTGTATTTTAGAAATATTATTACGCATTTTTTCAATGCGCTGTTGTTTAATAACTGGTAATTCAAAATCTGATTTTAGTATTAATGTCAAAGAACGATAATTGAAAGTCAATGATAGTCCAAATATTTCAGGAAATATTGATGATTCTAAATAGAGTACTTCGCTTTCTTTTATAAACTTATCTTTAATATTAAATGTTTTATTGTCAATGTTTATTAGGTTTTTAGTATTGTCGATAAGATACTTACTTTTTTCATTCAAAATGAAACCGCTAAGATTTCCTTCATTTTGTTCGGAAATACATGGTATATGAAGGGCTAAAAACAATTCTTGAACATTGACATAAAGCAAATTATTATCGGCATATAAAACATCCAAATAAAAATTTTCATATCCTGCAATTACCACTAGAACAGGGATATTTTCATAATCCAACGAAGTGGTTGCAATTTTATCATTTATATTATTTTGAGCATTAACTTCCCATGGCGACAAAATACCCAGAAATAATATCAGGAAAAATATTCTAAATATATCTGAGAGTTTAATCTGTACAATTAGCATTTTGAATTTAAAAATTTCTTGATGAGTTTGACGCCTGTGATCAACTATTCCTGATTAAAAGTAATAGCAAAACCGCCTGTATATGTCCCCGCTATTGTATTTCCCGGAACATGCAGCGTGCCGCCAACACGTAAAGGTGTTATAAAGTTACAATCGTTGTTTGTAGTAAAGCTTACGCCATTTATTCCTTTTTCAGTAGGTCCAATATCTAGGGTAAGCGAACCACCGTTGCTTCCTGTCAAGGTTGTTGAGGCGTCAAAAGTGATAATAACATTTCGACCCTGACAAAGTTTAATCTCGAAAATGGCAGGTTGAGAAGTCGGTGCCATTGCTAAAAGTGTAATATCGCCGTTTGAAATTCTGCTTCCATCCCATCCAACAGTAACCGTACCGCCAGCCCCTGAAACTGAAATTGTGCCAAAATGAATAGCTTGCGTAGCTGTAACGGTGAGCGTTCGCGGCGGCAAATTAGGTTGCGCAAAAGAAATGCTTACACAAAAGAATAACATCATTGTTAAAAACAATAATTTTAAATGACTTCTATCTGTATTCAATCTTTTCATTTTTTCATTTTTTCATTGTTTTACTATTCCGGATTTATTCTCTAAATCACAAGAATCAATTGGAACTAAAAAATACTCAAGAGCAAAGATCTAATTATCAGTATAGAAAATGTTTCTTTCCGATTTTTAACTCTAAATTTTGAGCTCTGCCTCAGTGTAAACAATTTTTTTCTTTTCGCTGGCGTTCTGATATTTCACATTTAATATTCCGTTTATAAGAGGTGTTGTGCTATTTAATTTTACAACAATTCTTCGTTTATTTATATTTGTATAAACTCCCACCCCTTTAACAACACCAATTTCCAATGGCTTGCCTTGCAATGGGGTAAATTGTATTACCAGATCCCCATAGAGTGAGATATTTCCTGTTCTATTTATAGTTAGCCTAAGGAATTGACCGCCTTCATTTGATGATTCCAATTTCAAATCGCTCAATTCAGAACTCACATTTACTTCTCCGGAACGAATAATGACAGGAATACTTATGCCAAAAATGGGTACTAACTGAACTTGTAATTCTGTTGTATCCTTAATAGAATTATTCATACCTAATGGATTGCTGTTTTTTTCTGACCTGAAATAGATATGAGAGCGATATTCCCCGGGCAACATATCTGCTTTACGTCTAAACTGTAACATTATTGCCTGAGGTTCTCCTGGAGCTAGAGTTACTCTTCGTGGGAATATTCTAAGAAATGGATCTGCAAACATTTGATTTTCACCTGGTTTGTCTAATAAAATAAAACTTCCATCTTCATTCATATTGTATTGCAAGAAAGAAATGGTATAGGTAGCTGTATCATTTCCCGTATTAACCAGATTGAGTGTCTCTTTCTGTTTATTACCCTCAAACATAACACGTGTTGGAGTTACAAGCAAGTCGCCTTGAGCCATGCACTGATAACTTATTCCAAAAACTGAAATAATGAAAATTAATAATATTCTATTTATCATATTTTAAACTTTGATATAAAAATATGGTCTATTCTAGTGGTAGATAATTACAAGGGAGATATGTTATAAACACTTAAATGTTAAAAAATGCAATCAGATTATTATGATTTAAAATTGGTAAGTTTTTACGAAACAGAAATTATTTCTTATAAAAGCGAAAATTAATTATAAGCAACCGTTACGTTGAATGATCCAGAATAGATACCTGATACTTGAGCTGCCTGAACATTTAAAGTGCCCCCAATAGTAAAATTATCAACTCCAGCACCGTTAAGTGTACCCGTAAATCCATCTGCAGCATTGGAAGCGGCACGGACTGACAAGGCATCTATAGTCATGGTTTCTGTTCCGCTAAGAGTCTCTGTAACAGTAATAGTGCTTGGTAATGAAATAGAATAAGTTGCACTTTCCAAACCAACTACCGAGAAAGCTGCATTTGTTGCACTTACACCGGCAGCAGAAAGGTTTACTCCACCGGAAGCAGTGCGAATACCAATAGTAGAAAGGATGCAAGCACCGGGTGTAGTGGCTAATACTGCCATTACGCCAAAGTTTAAAGGCGATTCTTGTGTAAGAGAAATTGGAGTTATAATAACAGCACCGGCTGTAGTGCTTGTTATTGTTGATTGTGCCATCGACTTGCTTATAAGTCCTTGCACCATTACTATCGCCGCAATTATTATAATAGATTTTTTCATTTTGTCTGTTGCAGTTAATTACTCTAAAACACCGCAAGTTACTCCCAAAAAGCACAAATTCAACAAAATTGTGATTATTTTTTTAATAGAATGTAATAAATACGGCTATTTCAATCATAAGTAATAGAAATGCAATTAAATACAAAGAGACAATAATGGGCAAGAAAAAACCGGTGAAGATTAGTTCACCGGTTTAGATATATTTTAATTATACTGTGAGGATTAGAATAAATCCGGCACGAGAGAGAATAGTGTTTTATTAGTTATAAGCCACC
>KB227113.1_pt26 | contig 11945 bp, 14 predicted proteins | sample 524768 | NCBI WGS metagenome assembly AMQJ01 (sample SAMN00998488, study PRJNA167727) | sediment metagenome | isolation source: subsurface aquifer sediment | place: USA: Rifle, Colorado | collected Aug-2009
ATAGGTAAACCCATGCAGTATAGAGAAAACTTCCTGCAAGAAATATTAAGAAAATGTTTATACTATAATACAATAATACAATACCAAAGATGATAAGATTTATAAAGGAGAATAAAATATTTAAGGTAGATGAAGTTAAAAAGCTTTCTATTCTTTTATGATCGCCAATACGCTGAATGATATCACCAATCATTTTAGTATCGAAAAATGAAACCGGCAGTTTCATTAACTTGATTAAAAAATCAGAAATTAAAGAAATGTTTATTCTTGTTCCAAGGTGCAACAATATCCAACTACGAATGAATTCTACTATAGTTCTTGAAAATATTAAAACTAATTGAGCTATGATGATTAATGTAACAAAATCGAGATTTTGATTATTAATACCCTTATCGACAATACTCTGTGTTAAAAATGGAAAAATAAGTTGTAGTAAACTCCCTAACAACAGTCCAAGGAATAATTGAACTATAATCTTTTTATATGGTCGTAAATAAGAAAACAAAAACTTAAATCCGGATTTATTCAACTTCTCGTCATCGGCCTTGTAAAAATCTGGTGTTGGTTCAAGTAAAAGGCAAAGGCCCTTTTCCTCTCCGTCTTCTTTTGTATTTGCCCAAGCATTTTCAAATTCTTCCTTAGTAAATTTTATTAACCCTCGAGCAGGGTCAGAAACATAAACAAATACTCCACCTTTTCGAAACGGGTTTGGGGAGATTTTCTTAATCTTGTATACAACAACAAAATGATTTTGATTCCAATGTGCCACACATGGCAGTGGAGCTTCGTTCACGAGTTGATCGAACGTAATACGAACACCCATACTACGAAAACCAATTGCTTCAGCAGCATCACTGATGCCAAGCATTGAAACACCCTCTCGGGTAATGTAGCTCTTATCACGAAGGTTTTGTAATGAATAAGATTTGCCATAGTGCTTTGCAATCATCCTTAAACAGGTTGGACCGCAATCCATGGCATCGAGTTGTTTATAATTTGGGAAAGACATTTTTTATGATTGATTTAATAACTTCCTAAAATAGGGATTTAAAATTAATTGAGGAAATATTATATTTATTATCCGACCAATATCTAATATTAGCTATTTTTTAAATGTGTTAATTCTAAATAAAATTATGCTAAAATACATATAGAAAGTTCAGAATCCCATTAGCCCAATGAATTATCCAACTGGGGAGTAAACTATTATATTTCTTATTTATCCAACCCGCAAAAATTGAGAATAAAAATACGTAGCTTGTAAAAACAAGTTTACTTGACAGTTCTTCCACAAAAAAACTATGTATCAAACTAAACATAATAGCCTGTAAGAGATTTAACCACCAAAATACGCTTTTATTCATCCTAATATCCTCAATTAATAGAAAGCCTCGAAATATTAGTTCTTCACCAAATATGCGAACAGTATTAAAAATAAAAAACACATACAAAAAATTATAATCAAAATAATTTTTTGTTGTATAATGCTCGTTTAAAAATTTGCTTTGAATGATAAATGATATAATATTAGATGTAATAATTGAAGATACGATTAAAAGCATAAAAGAAACAAAAGAAATCTTTTTATGTTCCTGACCCAGAGATAAACTACAAAGATTTATAAATCCTTCCTTTGAGAATTTAAGGACTACTAAAACAGCAAATATTATCACATAATACCCAAATAGTCCTTGTCTGTTTTCATTTAAATACAAATAAAATGAAATAATTAAAAATGGTAGAAATAAGTAGTCAATCAGGTTCTTCTTAAAAAACTTTAAATCCATTATTTTTAAATTAATTAAACAAAGATTAATTTTCACAATACCATATTTTACTCTGTATTCCTATTTTATGGATGAGGCAATTAGGGTCCTTTCCATTAAATGTTCCATTATTGTAATAAGTATTTGCTAAACAACCATTACCACAAAAATGTCTTATTGAGCAATCTTTGCATTCAGAATTACTATCAACCGATAAAATTCCATTTTTTAACCACTTTAATTGCATGTCTACTAACGATTCGCTCAAAATATTTCCAAGAGAAATATCTTTCCCGAGAAATAAATGACATGGCACAACTCTTCCCGTATGTTCAATTCCTAAAATACCAATTCCAGCAGAACAATTAAATTTAATTGGAATTGAATGATTTTTATCTTTTTCAAATTGATCTGCAAATTTATCTTTATGCTTTTCAAATAATAAATTTGAATATTCTTGAAGTTCGTTATTATCCATAATCAGATTATCAATCGATTCCTTGCCCTTTCCTACAGGAGTAAAAAAACTTAAATTACCAGTAGTTCTTAATTCTTTAATAAAATCATCAAATCCTACTAATTCTTTATAACTCTTTTTTGTAACTGTTGCAATAATATGTGTTTTAATCCCATTTTTAATTAGTGCATTAATATTTGCTAATGTTTTCTCGAATGTATTTACACCTCGAATGTTTTCATGCGTTGCTTTTGTTAAACCATCCAAACTTACAGCTATTGTAAGATTTTTATACTTCTTTAATCTTTCTATTTTTTGTTTATTTAATAATAAACTATTTGTATTTATTGTAACTTCTTTACTAATTTCAATCGTTTGTTCTATGATTTCAAAAATATCTTTTCTAAGAAATGGTTCTCCTCCAGTAAGGATAATCTCATAAAAATAATTATCCTTCAATTTTTCTAAAATATCATAAATAATTTGATCTTCTTCACCCAAATATTCACTAGGCTTTTTTACAGTGTTATAGCAATGAATACATTTTAGATTACAAGATGAAGTAAGGCTTAAATATAGTCTTTTAGACATTTCTGGCAATACTGATTTTACCATTTCCTGATAGCCTTCTAAGATATTTACATTTTTAAATACATCATATTCAAACTTTGTCAATAGATATTTATTACTGATTAAATAATTAACCAATTTTACAAAATCATCTTTAGAATCTTCATCTATTTCTTGCTTTTCAATTAACCCATTTATACTTGAACTTGTAAGCTTTTCAATCATTTCATATGCATTACAACTAATCTTAATCCAAGTATTTAGTAATGGATTTATTAATGCAACCTGATTCTTTTCTTGATTTTTAATAATATCCCCATGTGGATTAAAAAAAAGGGAGGAGTTCTTGTATTCATTCATATAATTATTCATTTTAGATTTTTCTAAATTCTTCTATATTACTTTATTATTTATTTAACTATTTCTACTACAAGCATTTAATCATTAGAATTTATTAACTAGGTGCTAATACTGATATGAGTGTTTTATGATGCTAAATTTAATTTAACAATCCTACTTTATTCTTTAGTATAAATATTCAGGTAATTTGATAATTTATAATTGCAAGCTACTCATGATATTACTCATTTAAATAAGAAAGTTACAACATTTTTGTAACTTTCTTTGTAACGAAAAGGACCTATTATTCTTCTATCCTTAATTATTCTGGATACTGTGCTTTACCAATACATAAATTTGTACAAGCAATGAAACCAATATTTATATCCACACAACCAGATGGGGCTCCACCCTTTAAAACATTCATCTGATTTTTATTCATTAAATCTTTTTGCTCAAAGATTAACTCAAAACTGTTTTTGTTATCTTTTTTCATTTTATTTTTATTTAGATAATGTTTAATTATTTTTTATTGTTGTTAACCGAGACCAATATATGCCCAACCCATGAAAACGGGTCCTGCAAATACTGGAAAATTATTACATGCACTACCTCCTTTAGTTAAATTCAGTTCATCTTTAGACATTGCTTTTTCATTATCAAATAATAATGAATAGTCTGATCTTTTTTTGTTTTTCATTTTTAAAAAATTTGGGTTAATAATTCCTGAACACCTAATACCTTCAAGGTTTCGGTTTATTCATTGCTCGCAATTATTTTATAAAACTTTCGCTAATCACTTAGTGTCAACATAACTACCTCCAGTATTTTAATACTATCGATAATCATTAAGTCAAAAATCCAGCTATCATTTGGCAAATATATCTTTTGCAGGTAACAGCTGAATAATAATATATAAAACTTTAATTTTCATAAAGTTTCATAGAATTCAACGAAACTTTTGTTTTTCTAAAAGACTAGATAAGAGATTACCCGAAAAATTCGGATAACCTCATAAGAGCCAAAAAAAGTTTTAGCTACGGTTCCATACAAGGCAAACAAGCGCTGCCTACACAACAAAAACCTACATGGCATAGTGTTCCTAGATCAGGATGTAACCCACATTTCTCATATCCACCTTTTATTACTTTTTGCTCATTTTTGCTAAGTACCTTAGCGCCTTTTAAATTTTTTAAATCTTTCATCATTTAAAACTTTTAAGTTAATAAACCTTGAGCATTTTAAAACCGTCAAGGTTTCGGTTTTTATAGCAACTCTAAAGTAAATTCGCTTGTCATGAAACTTTGTTAAAATTATTCATTATAAGACCCGTTCTGTTAAGCAGATTCAAATTTTTCAAAAACAAAACTTTTCAATGCTCATAATGAGTAAATGATAGAAAATCTGTCGGGTATTCTATAGTTTACTTTGACAACTAATCTTCAATATAAGGTATGCACCAACCCGTAGTTCTGTTTCTCCATTGACACACATAACCTTCAGGACAATCATGTCCGTATATATCACATATGTCAATCCCTCCCTTAATAGATCGTTGTTCATTTTTGCTAAGCTTTTTAGCACCCTTTAAATTTTTTAAATCTTTCATTTTATTAAAATTTTAGGTTCATATTCCTTGAGCATTTTAAAACCGTCAAGGTTTCGGTTTTTATACATATATTACACACTATGTTCATATAAAATTATTAAGAAATTACCTGAACAATTTCAGGTAACTTCATGAATAGTGAGATTAACCGCTAACAAAGCCTGCAAAGACCATTTACACAACAACTTCCTGGAGGGCACCACATTTCGGGTTCTCTGCAGGCATAGCCTCCTTTAATCGCTTTTTGCTCCATTTTGCTAAGCTTCTTAGCTCCTTTTAAATTTTTTAAATTTTTCATATTAATAAAATTTTGGGTTAATAAACCTTGAGCACTTAAAACCGTCAAGGTTTCGGTTTTTCATTTCAAAAAAATATTTTAGTAATTCCTAGATAATTATCCGGAATCTATACTTCTTCCTTAATTAAAACCAATGTTTCCTCCCTAACATCTTCAATAATATCGTCTAAGAAATATAGTAAATCCAACCGCTCATATTCCTTTGGAAATGCTTTGTCATTTACTAAAATTTCGGGGGTGAAATTTATATTTGATTTAACACACCACTGTTTCTGCTTACTTAATGACTCTATATATTGATGACTTGAAGGTTCTCCCCATTTCTTGAACCAGTCCGTTGGGTTTAGTTTACCATAAATATCGTGCATCGCGTTTAAACACTCTTTCTCCCCTTTTGCATTATATGTTTCGAAAAGTTTATGTGCTATTGAGGTATCTATAGATTCTTCTTTTAGACTTACATTAAATCTTATTGTAACCTGCAACTCGACACCTGTTCTTTCCAGTAATTTTTCAACTAAAGCATGAGTTTCCCTGCAGTACCCACACAATGGGTTTGTAATTATTATTACATGAAGGAATTTTGGGTTATTGCCAAATTGAATTTCCTGTATACCATTTATAGTTGTATTTATTGGATTTATTACTGATTGCAGTGCTTTAAACAAGCTAAAGTTCCGTTTAAACTTAAAATGTTCTATTTTAAGCTTAACAAAAGCCTGCTCTTTTTTTAGTCTAGGTAAAATAAATTGCCAGGCAACAATTGAAAATAGTACACTAACTACAATTAACTTCAAACTAATTGGGCTAAGTATAACCTGATTAAATTTAAAATCACTATAATACAATGAGAATGCTTGTAACCACAGTATTAAAACAATACTTAAACATAGCACACACCATTTTTTTACTATAAAATATTGATATGAAACAGAATATAGTGTAAACGGCAGTGCCAGTATAGTAATTAAAATTATTGTTGTATTGCTGGCTCCACTTATAATAATAAGCATCCATGATAAAATCATTGAAATAAAATAGACAATTCCAATATCACTTAATTTAATAAATCCTAAGAATGACGCTGCCTTTGATTTAAGTACCTCATCACAATTAATTTTCTTGTAATTTCCTGAGCAAACTTTATCTGCAATCCTTGAATAAAGTCCTAATTCATGTTTTACTATTATTATACTTACCCCAAATCCGATAAACGAAAGTAAGAAATGAATTGATTGAAACAACCCTGGTTTAAAAGTAAAAAATAACGTAATTAGCGCAAGTAATGTAAGTAATACAGGTAAGGCTCTTAAACCTTTTAGGCTTACTTTTGATTTTGAAATTACTTCATTATCTTTTTCAATGGCTATAAAAATCCCGGACCAAATTTCACAAAATTGATTTAATGATAAAACTTCTCTAATTTTATCGTTATAGATAAGTGTAACCTGAGAGTCGGCAATTGTGGCCAATACCAAATCATCACTTTTTCCCTTTTTTATATATGCAATAAAAACTTTAGGCATTTGGCTTAGGGTTTCCAAATTATTTGGAACTTCCAGAGCAACATTTTCTATTTTAAAATGGTCAAGAACGCCAGTCAAAGAATGCAAACTTGGAAACGAAGGATGACTTAATAGCTGAAATTCCAGCTCCTTTTCATCTAATTTAATCGTGTAGGCTTTAAGAAGCTTTTTTAATAAAAAAATAGAAGTATTTTTCACGTTGATTTACTTAATTAAATAAATAATTATTTCTCAAATAGTTTTTGAGTAAATTTTTTAACTAATAAATTGATAATCCAGTCCCGATTTTAAGTGAATTTATAAACAATTCTTAAGCCATCAAAATGGTTAATTCTGCAAAAAAGCTTAAAAAACAATTTTCGTTTGATTTTTTATGATCGTCGTATCATTTTCTAAATTTTTCGTATGAATATTTTTGATTAAAGTTTTCAACAGAATAAATTCTTGATTAAAAAAAGACCTAACAAATTTTTAAACTTGTTAGGTCTTTGATATAAATAATCTTTTCATTTACTGCCAGATAACAAAACGATTTTTTACGAATTCCATAAAATCTTTATATTTTCTATGTGAGATTTTAATTTCGATCCCATCATTCAATAAAACAGATTTCTTTGTATTGACATTAATCCCTTTGAGATATTTAATATTAATAATAAACGACTTATGTACTTTAAAAAAATTCTCACTTGGTAAAGATTCTTCAACCTGACTTAAATATTTTTTAATTAAAAGTTCCTTCCCATCGCAAAAACAAGTTTTGGTCTTGCATCCGAAAGATTCCATATAAACAATCTCGTCAAGTTTTTTTACTAGTAACGAATTATCATTATCATTAAATAGAATAGCCTTTTTCGTCATAATGTAGCACCAAAAATCATCTTACGATTAAAATTTTTAAGCCTAAACTCAAAGCATCTTACCAAACATTATATTTAAATTTCAGAAACTTAACCAGTTCCCAGTATCTGTCCTGAGCAATGTTTAATTCTATTCCTCCTAGTAATAAAACATTTTTTATTGCCCGAACTTTTATTCGTTTTAAATAGTCGGCATTTATAATAAACGAATCGTTTATTTTAAAGAATTTTTCTTTAGGTAGGCTTTCCTCTAGTTTATGTAAATCATTTTCAACTAAAAATTCTCTTCCATTATTGCAATATTTTCTTGTAAATCCTCCTATGGATTCTAAAAATACAACTTCTTTAAGATCGCTGGTTTTGGGCCTGTTTATATGAATTGCAACATTTTCCATAAATCATCATTTAACGGGTTAATAAATTTACCATCTCCAAATCTTATGATCCGGAGATGGCATTTCACGGGTTAATAACATCAAACCTTAATTGAAACACTATGCTAATTCTTGCAGATCATAAACCTGACGCAAACTTTCAAACAATTCCTCCTTTTTGTTGTGGTTAACAAATATTTCCTTCCCGTTTTCTAATACAACTTTTGAAGCATCGGATGGAAATACAACCTCAACATATTTAAGATTAACCAGATACTTATTGTTAAAACGGAAGAAACCCTGATTAAAAAGCAAATGTTCTGTTTCGCTCATCGTTAACAATAGCTCAAGGTTCTCATTATTTACAAATGTTATTCTGGTAAATTGCAGACTTGATTCAATATACAAAATCTGACTACAATCTATCTTCATTTTACCTTTTTCGGTGGGAACGTATATGTTATATGTACTCATAATTATTTATTTTAATTAGATTAATATATTGTTCATGTCATATTTCGTAGGAATAATAAAAGAAAATTCCTGATTTTCGGAATTTAATGTTAGTTCGCCTCTTAACATTAATACTGCGCTATAAAGAACTTTATAATTAAAATATTCAAATGAATTGTAATCATCAATTGAATAAAACTGTTGATCGATTAATAAATCTTCTTCCGTTAATTTTTCTTTTGCTGGTCGAACATAAATGCACAAAGATTTATTTTCGAGAATTCGATAGCCTAACTCAAACTCTGAAATAGGATATTTTGTAGAAACAAGATTAACAATTCTTTGTAAGGCTTTTTTCAGTAATAGAGCATCTGTTTCAACCACCAGGTCTTTAACATCACTTTCCCACACTAGCACAAGATTTATGTTGGTATCTCTATTTTCAATCTTTTGATTGTAAAAATCTTCTGTAAATTCCCATATTACCTGATTTATATCGCAGTCCTTTATTCTTAACGAATAATTGTTTGCTTCAAATTGAGATAAATCCATCACATTATCAACAAACTGAAGTAATAAATTGCTTCCGTTTAGAATTCCCTGAACATATTCCTTTTGCTTTTTGTCCACAAGATCTCTTAACGTGAGCAATTTTGAAAAACCCATGATGGAGTTTAATGGAGTTCGGATACCATGAGAAATATGCGATAAAAAACTAATTTTCTCAGTATTGTGTTTTTTCCAGTTATCTTTCATGGTATTGTCAGTTATGGTTTTAACCTTATCTTTCATCATTTTGATATGAATTTTGATATGAATTTTATAACTAATTTCCGATATCCTCTAAAACCCTGGCTGCCTGTTCTTTATAATAACTTTCTTCATTAATAATTTCTCTTAAAACATCTTGTGCTTTATCTGTTTTTTCAGTTTTCAAATAGCACATCGCCAGGTACCAGTTAGCTTGCTCAATAAATAAATTATCCTTATCGGAGATAATATTACTAAACGATTTTGTAGCTTTTTGATACTTTTCTTCTTCCATGTAAGATATACCTGAATATAGGTTTACAGCCATATCGTTTTGCCGCGACTCCAAAACTTCTTCGAAAAGTACCAGGGCATATTCATAATCCTTTTCTTCGTAACGCTCCAGTGCATTTAATAGTAAACGATCCACCTCGGTGTTTCCAGAACGATATGTTACCGTAACTTCATAAGGAGCATAATACTTTTCGAATACCCGTGTATTGTTCATTTCAGGTCCGGATAATCTTTGCATTAAACCACCTGTTGCAATAAGTAAAGCTGCCGATGCCGCAGCATAATAATAAAACTTTCGTTTTGTAAATACCGTTGGAATTCTTTTAACAATTGTTTCATCCTGGTACATGTAGTTCATTGTTTCTCTTAGCGCTATAACATCATCTTCCATGATGGAGTTGTTAAGTTCCAAACTCAACTTATAATCGCGCTTTATATCGGGATCGATTGAAAGCAATTCCTCAAATTTGAGTAACTCGTTTCCTTTCAGCTCGCCATCGATATATTTTTCAATTGTTTCAAAATTGGTTTGCATATTTATTTTATTTTTTAATCTGCCTTTCGGCAGAATGGTTTCGACAAAAAGGCCAACCCAACGGGAATTGAATTGGCCAACACTTTAAGAACGTATATTTGAATCGAAAGGGTAAGCGATTAGTTTGTACCAGATCCAATTGTAGGTGGCCATAAATCATCATCATCCCCATCACCACCTTTAATCAAAATCATTGCATGTAAATCCAGTTTACCTGAAAAATTATTTATTGTTTTTTTTGTTTCTTCAATTCCGAAAATGTTTTTTAATGTTTTCATGGTTTATGTTTTTTAATAATTAATTTACTTTAGTTTTATCTTTAATGTCTTCTCACCTATTAATTCCGGAAATTGCAAAAAGGTGACCCCCTATTTTCAACTTTTTTTTATTTTTTTTCATATTTTTACATAATCAGTTGATTTACTGCAACTTATTTTTGACTTTTTTTTAAACTTTTTGGCAATTTTTAAGTATACTTGAGCAATAAGTAAAAAAAATGCATTTGAAATATTTAATTTTTAACTTGTTTCTGTTTTTTACGCTCAGGCTATTTGCTTTTGGTGAACCTGCGGATAGTATTAATCGAGTTTATCAATTGAAAAATGCAGAAATATTTTATACAAAAGGGGTAAATCTCGGAAAAACAGGAATTTTAGACAGTGCATTACTTTATACTCAAAAAGCAGTTCTTGTCTATGAAAGTTTTCAAGAAACTGATAGTACTCTTCTTGCCAATGCATACCAGAGTTTAGGTATTATTAATAAACTTTTAGGAAAATATGAAGAAGCTGTTGAATGCTATGATAAATCCGAGGAAATATATCTTAAAAATAATAACCAGTCCTTATTGGCATATATTTATGGGAACAAAGCAAATATTTATTTCATTCAGCAGGATTATGCTAAGGCTAAAGATTTTCATTTAAGAGCTCTTCATATTTTTAAACAGGATTCTATTACCTATAAGAATCAATTAGCATCAACTTACAATAATCTTGGTAATATTTATAGAAAAAATGGGGATTATTCCCAAGCAATTCTTTATTACTCTATTAGTTTAAACCTTAAAAATATAGAATCAAAATATACTACTTTAGGAAATTTAGCTGTATGTTATCAAAAAGATTCTAATTATTACAAAGCGGAAATATATTATTTAGAAGCATTTGAACTGGCCACTAAATATTTTGGGAGAGATAATTTGAGATTAGCTTTGAACTACATGAATTATTCATCGCTTTTATTTAAAAAAAATGATAAAATAAAAGCAAAGCATTACTTATTAAAATCATTAGAAATTTATAAACAAAATCTCGGGGAATTTCATCCGAATATTTCAAGCGGTTATAATAATTTAGGTGAGTTTTACTTAGACTCAAACCTAGATAGTGCATTGTTTTATTTTCAAAAATCCTTAATTGCTTTAGCTCCCCAATTTAATGATACTCGTTTAAGTTCTAATCCTGATTTAAACCAGGTTTTATCAAAAACACATTTGTTAAGTGCCTTAAAAAATAAAGCTAATGCTTTATCTAAACTGGCCGAAGAACAGAATGATATAGCAAATTACCGGCTAAGTTTACAAACCTTTGACCGTGCCATAGAAACAATCCATAAAATTCGCGCAGGTTATTTAAGTGAGGAAAGTAAATTGTTTTTAGCTGATAATGAATTTGAAACTTTTTCAAGTGCTTTACAAACTAGTTATAAGTTATACCATTTAACCAATGACAACGAATTCCTGGAAAAAGCTTTTAATTATAGTGAAGATGGAAAGTCGGCTATTTTAACAGAAGCGCTCAAAAATACCCATGCATTAAATATTGGAGGTATTCCTGATTCACTTATCACCAAAGAAAAACAGCTCGAAAAGGGTATCTGGTCATACGAGGAATTAATTTACGAAGAAAAAAAGAAGCAAGATCCCGATCAAAATAAATTAGAATACTGGAATAAATATCTTTTTGAGAAAAAAAGAGAGTTCGATGATTTAACCATTTACCTTGAACATAATTTTCAAAATTATTATGCCCTAAAACAAGTACAACATAACCTGAGCATAGATGAAGTTCAAAAAAAGCTAAAGCGAAAAGATGTACTTATCGAATACTTTA
>KB225184.1_pt12 | contig 11890 bp, 10 predicted proteins | sample 524768 | NCBI WGS metagenome assembly AMQJ01 (sample SAMN00998488, study PRJNA167727) | sediment metagenome | isolation source: subsurface aquifer sediment | place: USA: Rifle, Colorado | collected Aug-2009
TCCAACATAATAATTATATATAGGTTCTTTGGGATAGATATTCAAAACTTCTTTGAAATAATTGTATGCTTCCTGATAATTCTCATTTTGAATATGAAGGTAGGCTGATTTAAGCTTATCAAAATCCTTATCGACTTGCGCGTTTGCTATCGCAAAAACAATAAATAGAGAAAAAAAGAGAGCAAAAAATTTCTTCATTTTAAATAAAGCATAATTTAAGGCAACACAAAGTTAATACTCCTTACAAAGAGGTAAAAGAAAATAGCAAATTAGTTTTATAATTTTTTAAAATTCAGTAAATTGAATGTTTATTTTAAAATGTTGATAAACATTAAAACACAAATTCTGTCTTATCAATGATATTTTTTAATTTTACAAATCTTAAACATAAATCGTAATGGCAATTTTAATAGAAGGTGACAAAGCTCCCAATTTTTCAGGAATTGATCAAAATGGCGAATCTTTATCGCTTGATATGTATAAAGGAAAAAAAGTAATCTTATATTTTTATCCCAAAGACAATACTCCTGGCTGCACCGACGAAGCATGTAATTTAAGAGACAATTACCAGGATTTACTTAAAAAAGGCTTGGATGTAATAGGTGTAAGTCCCGATTCAGCAGCCTCACATAAAAAATTCATCGAAAAATTCGATTTGCCTTTCAGGTTAATTTCTGATCCTGAGAAAGTAATTTTGAAAAATTATAACGCCTGGGGTGAAAAGAAAATGTATGGAAAATCGTATGATGGAGTTTTAAGAAAAACTTACATTATTTCCGAAAATCAAACCATAGAGAAAATATTCGAAAAAGTTAAAACTAAAGACCACACCAATCAAATATACCAGGAATTGAAAATCTAATTAAGCAAATAAATATAACCATGGAGAAAGAAAAAAAAGAGAACAACATTAATAAGGAAAAATTAAAAGCACTTCAGCTTACCCTTGATAAAATTGACAAAGATTATGGTAAAGGAACCATCATGAAGATGGGCGATAAAGCCATTATGGACGTTCCTTCCATTTCGTCAGGTTCAATATCGTTAAATATGGCACTAGGAATAGGAGGTTTTCCAAGAGGCCGAGTTATAGAAATTTATGGACCTGAATCATCAGGTAAAACAACTTTAGCAATTCATGCCATAGCAGAGGCTCAAAAAGTTGGAGGAATTGCAGCGATAATCGATGCTGAACATGCTTTTGACCGTTCCTATGCAGAGAAACTTGGAGTTGATGTTGAGAACCTTTTAATTTCTCAACCCGACAATGGAGAACAAGCGTTGGAAATAACCGATCATTTAATTCGTTCAGGAGCAATTGATGTTATTGTAATCGATTCTGTTGCAGCACTTACACCAAAAGCTGAGATTGAAGGTGATATGGGTGATTCTCGCATGGGTTTGCAAGCCAGATTAATGTCACAGGCATTACGTAAGCTAACAGCTAATATAAGTAAAACCAATACTTGCTGTATCTTTATTAATCAGCTTCGCGAAAAGATTGGTGTTATGTTTGGAAATCCCGAAACAACAACCGGAGGTAATGCATTAAAATTCTACGCATCAATTCGTATTGATATACGAAGAATCGGCCAAATTAAAGATGGGGAAGATATTTCTGGTAACAGAACCAGGGTAAAAATTGTAAAAAACAAACTTGCTCCACCATTTAAAAAAGCTGAATTCGATATCATGTATGGTCAGGGAATATCAAAAATTGGCGAAATTGTTGACCTTGGAGTTGAACAAGAAATAGTTAAAAAAAGCGGATCATGGTTTAGTTATGGCGAAACCAAACTCGGTCAGGGAAGAGAAGCCGTTAAACAATTGTTAATAGATAATCCTGAATTAGCTGACGAAATTGAAGCAAAAATTGTTGAATCTTTTGGAATAATTAAATGATAAACTATAATGAATAAATTAGCACTTATAACAATAATTACTATAACAACTATTTTATTTTCATGCTCTAATGAAAAAGTAAGTAAGATTGATAATCCCGTTGACACTATTCAATTAACATCTGATATTCTTACTCCCGAAGTATTGTGGTCGTATGGAAGAGTTAGCGGAGTTGAGATATCCCCGGATCATACTACTGTATTATTTGGCGTATCATTCTATAGTGTAGAAAAGAATAAGGGTAATAGTGAAATATTTATAATTCCTACAGAAGGTGGTGATGCTGTTAATATTACCAATACTGAATTTGGAGAATATTCAGCCATATGGAGACCTGATGGTAAAAAGATTGGCTTTTTAAGCGCAGAAAGTGGAGATCTTCAAATGTGGGAGATGAATCCTGATGGATCAAATCGTGTTCAAATTTCGAACATTGAAGGCGGAATTAATGGTTTTAAATATTCTCCTGATCAAACCAAAGTGGTTTTTATTAAAGATGTTAAAATAGATAAATCTGTTGTAGACATTTATCCTGATCTTCCAAAAGCAGAAGCCAGAATTGAAACCGACCTCATGTACAGACACTGGGATAAATGGCACGATTATACTTTTAGTCATGTTTTTATTGCCGATTATGATGGTAAGTCATTAAGCAACTCCATCGATATCATGGAAGGCGAAAGATTCGACAGTCCGATGGAACCTTTTGGAGGAATGGAAGAAATAAACTGGAGTCCTGACAGTAAGGAAATAGCATATACTTGTAAGAAAAAAGTTGGTAAGGAATATGCCATATCAACCAATTCAGCCATTTATATCTATAACCTGGAATCAAAATCAACAAAAAATATTACCGAGGGTTTAATGGGTTATGATATTGCTCCTGCATATTCTCCAAATGGAAAAATGATTGCCTGGGAAAGTATGGAACGTGATGGTTACGAATCAGATCAAAATAGGTTATTCATTCTTAATTTTGAAACTGGTGAGCGAAAAGATTATACCATAGATTTTGATCAGGATGTACATAGTTTAGCATGGACAGAGGATAGTAAATCAGTTTACTTTACAAGTGATTATCAGGCGAAGTTCCAAATCTATAAGCTAACTGTTGAATCAGGTGAGATAAAACAAATAACTCAGGGGACTCATAATTATAGATCGGTATATCCATTTGGTGATAAACTTATTGGAACTAAGCAAAGCATGACACTTCCTACTGAGATTTATAGTATTGATGCAAGCACAGGAGAAGAAACTCAACTATCGTTCATCAATAAGAATCTTCATGATCAGTTAACATACGGAAACGTTGAAGAAAGATGGATAAAAACTACAGATAACAAAGACATGTTGGTTTGGGTTATCTATCCTCCTCATTTTGATCCAAATAAAAAATATCCGGCTTTATTGTATTGTCAGGGCGGACCTCATGGATCTGTAAGTCAGTTTTATTCATATCGCTGGAACTTCCAAATGATGGCTGCCAACGATTATATTATTGTTGCACCAAATCGAAGAGGATTACCCTCGTTTGGTAAAGAATGGAATGATCAGATTTCAGGAGATTATGGCGGTCAAAATATGAAAGATTATTTAAGTGCCATTGATGCAGTTGCCAAAGAGCCTTATGTTGATAAAAACAATTTGGGTGCCGTTGGAGCAAGTTATGGCGGTTTTTCAGTTTATTGGTTAGCAGGTCATCACGAAGGTCGTTTTGATGCTTTCATTGCCCATGATGGAATCTTTAATTTTGAAGCCATGTACCTTGAAACGGAAGAGATGTTCTTTGTTAACTGGGATATTGGTGGACCTTACTGGGATAAAGCAAATAAAGAGACTTACGATAATTCTCCACATAAATTTGTAGATAAATGGGATACTCCAATTATGGTAATCCATGGAGAAAAGGATTATCGAATAGCTTACACGCAGGGCATGAGTGCGTTCAATGCCGCTCAGTTAAGAGGAATACCAAGTAAATATTTACATTTTCCTAATGAGAATCATTGGGTTTTAAAGCCTCAAAATGGAATACTTTGGCAAAGAGAATTTTTTAGCTGGCTCGATCAATGGTTAAAAGATGGAGAATAAAGAATTTTATAGATGATATTTTTAGGCCGGGTTAACCCGGCCTTTTGCTTTTATCCTTAAACGCAGGTTAAACGGACATTCTTGTCCGTTTAAGAATTCAGCAGGCAATTCTGCCGGCTTATAGGTCATTCCCGTCAGGCTAAGAAAACGTATATTTAAATATCAATTATTTAATGTTTATAATAACTACTTTTAGTACTCAACAGATGCATCAATAAACTTATTTACATTAATGATTCCACTTTTTTGGCTTGATCCAAAAAAGTTTCAAAAAAGATCAAGACAAAACGATGCTTCTCTGCTCTCTGTTATAAGTCAACAATTCCAGACAAAGTAAGTAAACTCCTTTGTCGGAATTCTATGACTTATCCCATTCACACCGCGCATGGCTCGCCGTTTTGTCGGGCCTTCGCTCAATATTTAGCATTTAATTATTTCCTTAACTTGACGGCTATTGCCTATAGGTAGAAATGCCTTTTGCTTTTGTTCTTTAAAACAATTAAATTTAAAGTGATTTTTAATCTCTTATTTCGACATAATTATGCAAGTAATATTTCATTTTTTATTGATGATTGTATTCCTGTTTATTTATGTATTGGCATGTATTATAGTAAAACCATTTCTCTTTAATTACAAAAGATTCGTTTCAACCTTGAGCTTAAAAATTTCTTATTTAATTTATTTAGCTGCTTTATTAGTCTGTGTCTATTTATTTATGTTTTACGGGCCAAATGATATTGAGAATCAACTTAGCGAGGTTTTCTTTTTCACTTTATTAATCTGTTTGTTTATACCTAATTTAGGGATTCTTTTTCGTCGAAATTTTAAAAAATACAGGGAGTACTACAATTATATATTCTCTGCTATAAATCTGATCATTACATTCTTTATTATTTATAAGCTAAACCAATTTAACTGGTTCATTTTTTAATCAACTGATTGCAATAATTCTACAATACGCTCTGTTTTCTCGTTCATAGATGCAAAACCATCCAGCCAATGTATTTTAAACCCTCTTCGTTCCATACCTCTAAACCAGGTCATTTGCCTTTTTGCAAATTGATGTATCGCAGTTTCTAACTGTTTAAACATTTCATCGTAAGTAATCTTACCTAAAATATATTGAGTGAGATATTTATACTCTAATCCATAATAGATAAGTATTTCGGGAGAAACACCTGTTTCAATTATTCTTTTTACTTCATCGATCATTCCATCATCAAGTCTTTGCTTTAAACGTTCGCTTATTCTTTTACGACGTGAATTCCTGTCATACTTTACACCAACTATTAATGAATTGATTTTAGGAAAATAATCATCAATATCTTTGGATTCATCGTAATACATTTCTATTTCAATAGCCCGAATTAATCTTTTACGAGAATCAATATCCGAAGTATTATGCAGCTTTTTAAATGATTTAAGAATTGCAGTCAATTCCCTGGTATCTTTTTCCTCCAGCTCATTTCGTAAATTCTCATTTGCAGGAACAGGAACAAGCTTATATCCTTTCAGAACAGCTTCGAGATACATTCCTGATCCCCCGCAAAGTACCGGATACTTCTCCCTTTTCTGCAATTCTACATACACCTTGAGAAAATCTTTCTGATATTCATAAACATTATATTTGTACCCTGCATCAACAATATCAATTAAATGATAAGGGATTTGCTTTCCTTCTACAATATAATCTTCAAGATCCTTACCTGTCCCTAAATCCATGCCACGATAAACCTGTCTTGAATCGGCACTAATTATTTCTCCATCAAGAATAAATGCCATTTTTGCAGCGAGCGAAGTTTTACCTCCCGCTGTTGGACCCAGAATCGTTAACATGTCGTATTTAATATCCATATATTAACTGTTTTAAACAAAGTTAGGGTAAAGAAATTTCTTTAACTAATTCTTATTATTTGATTTAATCGGATAAAATTAAATCTGTACCTTTACAAGCTATAAAGAAGTTAAGTCATGCAAAGTAATATTAATATCAGGAATAAGAAGGCTTCATTCAATTATGAGTTTATTGAAAAATATACTGCTGGAATTAAACTAACAGGTACAGAAATAAAATCTATTCGTTTAGGCAAAGCTAGTTTAGTTGATGCTTACTGTATATTTATTGAAGGGGAATTATTTATTCGAGGATTAAATATTACTGAATATGCTTTTGGAACTCATAATAATCACGAGCCCCGACAAGATCGGAAATTACTATTAAATAAGCGTGAATTAAAGAAACTGGAACGAAAATCAACGGAAAAAGGATTAACCATTGTTGCAACACGTTTGTTTATTACAGATAGTGGTTGGGCGAAAGTAGACATTGCTCTGGCTAAAGGGAAACAAGAGTTTGATAAAAGAGATGTAATAAAAAAGAAAGATCTAAAACGAGATATGGAACGAGTTAGAAAGTTTTAGCCCTTTTATAAAAACCTTTTCAAACAATAAACTTTAATATCAAATATAATTTTATTGAGCAAAGAAGAAATTATTCAGATCGTATATATCTTCAGTATTATATTCAGAATCAAAATCGAAAAAGCCACTAATAGCATCTAAAAGTTCATCAAAGGAAATATATTCATCACCATCTTTATCCAGCTTTTTATATTTCTGGGGTATTTCAACATTAGTCATTTCAGAATATTTCGACCATCCCATACCAACAGGGACCATATACAACTCTGTACGTTCAACAGCTGGTAACTCCTGGTACAAACTTTCCCTAATTTTATTAGCACTCAGTTCTGCCCCAAACTCATCAACAATAGCACCTTTATTTGAAAATTGCTCTTTATCAATATAATTTGGGACTCCATCTTTATCATCATCATAAGGGCATCCCACAGAATCTACCGGAACGCCTACAGGAGTTTCAAGACAATTGTCTACCAAATTTAAAATTCCATCCCTATCATCATCTGCAATTAAGGTATAATCAAAATCACCTGATACATCAGCAAAGAGATTTTCAATAATCTTTGTTTTAGATTCAGAGAATAAGTCGATATTTAATGAAACATAGGTAAAGGAAAACATATCCTTTAAAGCATTCCCTTTTTCACCAATAGTGTTATTTTTACTATCACCATCAAGTGCATCAGTGCCAGTATAATGAAGAGAACTTGCTAATCTTAACGCCACCCTGTCACTCACCTTAAGATCGAATCCTAAATCAGCTACTATTGCATAAGAGCTTGTTTTGAAATCTTTGGTATCCAAGCCATTAGGATTTACATCAATAAGGTTCGTTTCATAATCATAATCACGAGTAACAATTCTGTCTCCAACTCTTATGGTTCCGTCAGGATAGTAAACATAAAGTCCTCCGCTAGCATCCTCAACGTCTGTTTTCGACCTTATGTTAGAAATAAACTCACCCCCAAAAGATATAAACGGAATAATTTTTCGTTCACCCTTATATATATTTCCAAAACTATATTCAACATTAACACCAAATGTCAGAATTTCTGATTTAAAATTATTATTTTTTGTTATATCTGTAAATGATCTTTCATAACCTGTTATACTGCCAATGGTAGCATTAAGGTTAACTTTCAAAAAATGTTTTGAATCAATATACTGGAATACATTTATACGATAACTCGGAGATCCCTGTATGAGGCCATTAAAATCATTTTGGAGTTCACCGTAATAATTTATTATACCTGCTCCAATTCCGAGTACAGGCATATAAACAGGATTCTCCACTTCTACTTCCTGGTATAATAAATCTTCGTAGCCCCCTTGTGCAAAAGCAATTTGAGCACATAAAACGAGGACTATTACAGGTAAAAATTTATACAATCTCATTTAAACAGATTCATTATTATTAGCGATACCATTCATGATTTGTAATCATTAATGCTTCTTGCACAGTAATTCGTTTTCCTTCATTATATGCTGAAACAAATGCATCATCGATGGTTGTTGTATTCCAAATATGTACTCTGTAATCACGTGCTGCTTTGTAAACATAGAATGATCCTACAGAATATTTTCTCCAGCCCTCATGAAATTCAGTGCGAATTTCCTTATCCAAATTATATTTTTTAAAATACCTGTCCATATTAATTGGACGATGACCTGCGGCAATTTGAACTCTATAATAAATACCAGATTCTGGTTCAAGCATATTTGTAAGCTTAGTATCCTCGCGAATTAACTTTAAAGCACTTTCTGCAATTTCAATTTTAACTTTTCCTGAATAATCCTGAGGTTGAACATAATCAGTAGGTGCATTAGTAACATCACTTGTAGATGAAATAATCGCTAAAAGATTTTCTTTTGAAACATTTTCCAGATTTACGTCCTTCTCAATAATATTAATACTTAGTGTATTGTCGTTTTCGATGTACGAAAAAGTTCCTTCCATGTTGGGTTTTTCAGTTACACCCGAATTTGGAACTAATTTATATGAGATAACAAAATAAGGATCTGTAGGTAAATTCATCCAAAGCAATTTAACGGTCTGATCTTTAAACGTAAAAATTGCTTCCTTGCTTTCAACAGCTATTGCTGAGTATCCTTCAGGAATTACTTCCTGTATTTTTGCAAATTTTTCTTTATTTCCCTTATTAACAAGGACATTTACGATATATTCCGTACTGCCCTGAGCAAGATATGGTATCTGACGAATACATTTTACCTGATCGACTCCAGATTCTGCTTTTTGTGTTGGAGAAACGAGATTTTTAAAATCATTAATATCGACAATAAATTTAGGATCGACTGTTGACGAAGGGTTAATTAAGATAATTTTAGGATCAACATCAACAGATTTTCTTTCATTGTTAGCAATATATGAGAAAGTACCTTTTAGATTGAATGTACCTTTTAACCTTTGATCTACCTGTAATTTATATGAGATTGTTATTTTCTGCTCAGCAGGCAGTTTCAACCATATAAATTTCACTTTCTGATCTTTAAAACTAAAATCAGCATTAGCAGTATTAACCGGAACAGGAGTCAAACCAGCAGGAATTTCCTGTTGAAATCTTGCAAAACTATCAAAATCAGATTTATCTAAAGTAATTTCAACATAAACCTCATTTCCTGCTTCTACTTGTCCTGGTGCGTTCATTTCAATATTAACTTCTGAAAAAATAAAATTCAGAACTAACAGGACAAACATGTTTACAAGAAGCAATAAATGTTTAATCATATAGAGTAATAATTAAGTTCCCAAGACTCAATAAAAATAGCTATTTAATACAATAATAACAAAATATCAATATTAGTTATCAACAATTGTTAATAACTTCAATGCTTTGTTAATAATTATATTTGCCAAAATAAAAATACAAATTAAAAATTTGGACTCAATAAATATTTAGCATAAAATTCATTGATTTTATCAACAGCCTCGTCAGCTGTATCAACAAGCTGAATTAAGTCAAGATCTTTTTCTTTAATATTATTTTCCTCAGCCAGCACAATTTCTTTAATCCATTTAATTAATCCTTCCCAATAAGTTGTTCCAACCAATACGATTGGGAATCGACCTATTTTCTCAGTTTGAATTAAAGTTATTGCCTCAAAAAGTTCATCGAAAGTTCCAAAACCTCCTGGTAGTACTATAAACCCTTGAGCATATTTCATAAACATTACTTTTCTTACAAAAAAATGTTCAAAGCTTATTAATTTATCCGGATCGATAAAAATATTTGCTGATTGCTCAAAAGGTAAATCTATATTTAAACCAACCGATTTTCCTCTTCCTTTTTTCGCTCCCATATTCCCTGCCTCCATAATACCTGGACCACCTCCTGTTATAACACCATAACCTTGTTGAGTAAGTTTAAATGCAATTTCTTCAGCTAATTTAAAATATTTGTTATCAGGTTTTGTTCGTGCAGAACCAAAAATGGATACACATGGCCCTATTCGCGAAAGTTTTGAGAATCCTTCAACAAATTCTGCCATTACTTTAAAGATAGTCCACGAATCTGAAGTTTGAATTTCATTCCAGTCTTTCTCTTGAAATGCATCTTTAATTAAGTCTTCGTTTGTCATATGTCAATAGATTTTTTATCAAGCAAATTATGTGTGCTTACAATATTAAGCTTTTTTTATGGAATTATTTATTGAAGTTCTTTAATTAAAAACTGTGCAGTATAACTTTCTTTATTTTTAATAATTTCTTCGGGTGTTCCTGTACATAATATTTCTCCACCTTTCGCACCACCTTCTTTACCTAAATCAATAATATGATCGGCTACTTTGATTACATCCATATTATGTTCAATTACGATAACAGTATTCCCCTTATCGACAATGTTATTAAGAACTTTTAATAACACTCTGATATCCTCAAAATGAAGTCCGGTAGTTGGTTCATCAAGTATATAGAGTGTTTTCCCTGTGCTTCTTTTTGCTAGTTCTGAAGCTAATTTAACTCGTTGAGATTCGCCACCTGACAAGGTTGTTGAAGGCTGGCCCAACGTTATATAACCCAGCCCTACACCTTGAAGTGCTTTTAGCTTTTGTTTTATTGATGGTATTTGATCAAAAAATTCAACAGCCTGATTAATTGTCATATCTAGCACATCACTTATTGAACTTCCTTTAAATTTAACCTCCAGTGTTTCTCTGTTATAACGCTTTCCATTACAATCTTTACAATGAACATAAACATCGGGAAGAAAATTCATTTCAATATTTTGCAATCCGGCACCCTGGCAGGTTTCACATCTGCCTCCTTTAACATTAAATGAGAATCTTCCTGCCTTATATCCTCTTATTTTAGACTCTGGTGTTTGCTCATAAAGTTTTCGAATATCCGAAAACACACCTGTATATGTTACTGGGTTTGATCTTGGGGTTCTCCCTAAAGGAGACTGATCAACCTCAATAACTTTATCAATATTTTTAATTCCTTCTATTGATTTGTATTCCAAAGCATGTTTTGTGCTTCTATAAAAATGTTTGCTTAATATGGGATGTAAAGTTTCATTTATCAATGAAGACTTTCCACTACCAGAAACACCTGTTATACAAATAAATTTACCTAAGGGGAACTCAACAGTAACATCTTTTAAATTGTGTCCTTTTGCTCCCTTTAATATGATTTTTTCTCCATTTCCCTCTCTCCGTTCTTTAGGAACTTCTATTATTTTTTTATGATTTAAATAATCTGCAGTTAAAGAAGATGAATTAAGTATTTCGTTTGGTGTTCCAATGGCAACAACTTTCCCTCCATGACGACCTGCTTTTGGACCCATATCAACAATGTAATCTGCAGATAATATCATTTCTTTATCGTGCTCCACAACAATTATTGAATTCCCTGAATCACGAAGCTGCTTTAGTGAATTAATTAACTTTACATTGTCCTTTTGATGAAGTCCAATACTTGGTTCATCCAAAATATACAACACATTAACCAGTTTTGAGCCAACCTGTGTGGCTAGTCTGATTCGCTGACTCTCCCCTCCTGATAAGCTCCTTGCTGTTCTATTTAGTGAAAGGTAATTTAAACCTACATCTAATAAAAAAGACAATCGCTCTTTAATTTCTTTTAAAACATCGCGGGCAATAATTCCTTGTCGTTCTGAAAGTTTTTCATCAACATTATTAAACCAATTCAATAGTTCGTCGATATCCATTTCTGAAAGCTCCGCAATGTTTTTTTCAGCCACTTTAAAATGTAATGATTCCTTTTTTAATCGATCGCCGTTACATTTTGGACAATTAACTTTTTTCACATATTGATCGGTCCATTTTTTACCACTATCAATTGCATTATCCTGTTGAAAGTTATTGATATAATTTACAATCCCCTCAAAACTCAAAAAATAGTTTGATGATTTCCCAAGTGGAGTATTTAACAATTTAAATGATTCATCGGAGCCATAAAGAATAATTTCCAATGCTTTTTCAGGGATGTTTT
>KB227234.1_pt9 | contig 11858 bp, 10 predicted proteins | sample 524768 | NCBI WGS metagenome assembly AMQJ01 (sample SAMN00998488, study PRJNA167727) | sediment metagenome | isolation source: subsurface aquifer sediment | place: USA: Rifle, Colorado | collected Aug-2009
CCTGGAAATGGTATTCCACGGGAAAAGAGCGGATAATCTCAGCTGTAGCATCTTTTGAACCGTCATCTACGACGATCACCTCGTAGAGATCAGCGTCAACAGACTGGGAAAGCAGCGTCTGTATACAGGATTTTATCGTTGCTTCGGCATTATATGCCGGTACTATGATTGAAAACTCCATCTCGACAATTCTATTAATTATTCAAACCCCATCGATATCTTTTATATTTTGTTGTGCGCCGGCCGCCAATGATTTGTGGCCGATCTGCCCATGGCTGTTACTCATAATTTTCCATATGTCCTGAATTACCTGCCAAGTTAAATGTGGCCATGGTCATTCCCAGGAACAACCATAAAATCGGTTTGTTATATTCAAAGTCAACCAGTCCATGAATACCGAGGGCCACACAGCCCCCACACAAGGCCACACTCATAATCCCCGGATATGAATCCTGATGAAATAGGCTTCCAAGCCGCAGTAACCGGCTCAGCCCCACCCAGACCCAGGAGGCGAAAACCCCCAGCCCGATCAATCCAAAATCAAATAGGAACGAAAATGGAATGCTATGGGCATGGGGCGCCGTTGCATGATATTTAAAATTCCCGACCCCAACCCCTAATAAAGATGAATCCTTAAGGCCTTTAAACCCTACCGTCCATATTTCCATACGCGTTGGAATAGGAATTTTCCCCTCCATGCCTTGTGCTTTACCAATAAACCGGGGCAAATAGTCTTCTACCACATATGTTGCCACGATGTACCACTCCATCACGTATAGGGCGATAATACCGGCAATGAAAAAAAAGGAGCATGAAAAAAAAAAATCTCTCAGCTTTTTCAATGCAAGCAGTAAAAAGAATACCTCAACCAGAAGTGCCCCGAATGCGCCCCTGGTCATGGTCATGTGGGCTGTTGCCATGCACAAAAAAATGATAATACTTAAACATATTTTTTTTATTCTAGTTTTCTCTATCATCAATAACCCTACCGCGACACATAGAACAAGATTCATAATCAGCGCTGTCTCATGCGGGGTTGTCAAGGCGCTGCCACGCTTTATTAAGCCGTCTTCCGTCAGTGATCCACCAGGAATGAAAATATTAAACGTAAATTCTTTTAGTAAAGGAAACCTAAACCAGAATGGATCAACAAAATAGAACCCAAAAGAGATCACCCCTAAAAAAGCCCCATATAAAACCCAAACCCACATCACACGATAGTGGGTCTTCTGATCATCGATAATATTAATGCAAAGAACGTACAAAAAAATATTGGACAGCAGAAAAGACAATTGAAAAAGGCTGTGTTCAATAACTGGTGCCCAGAACAAAGAGAGCAGTGCATAGCTTGCCAGTACCCAAAGTGATATGTGCAATGGGTCTTTGGGAAAGACCTCCTTAATTCTGGACAGTTTATAAATTACAAAAACAAAGAAGAAAGAAAGAATCGCAGGAAATACCATGGGAATTCTGTTGATTTGCTTATCTGAACCCACAAGAAAATTCCAGTCAGACGTGATGATAAAATTGGCACACCGTGAATCAATAGGAACAAGTATGATTAAAAGGAAGAGTCCCCATTCAAGCCTGACGGCTGTAATTAAAACTATCATAAAATAGAACAATGTAATGGCAACAAAATACCAAGGGACAAATACATAGAGCAGACCGATTGAAAGGGAAAAGGTAATAATAAATATTGGGGTTCCGACCCCTTTTATGAAAAGTGCTCTTTCTATCATCTTTAAACTATAATTGAAGCAGCCTCATGAATTTGATTTTTTTCTGTGTCAGCAACTTATAATAAGCTTGGTTCACCGGAATACTTCACTTTTATCTCTGCTCGATTACAGCTTTTGTATGACATCTTAAATGTAATTGGTCAATTATTCTTCGAATCTTATCATCGGTCAAAAGGCCGGGATAATTCTTTCAATTGGCGCTTTGAAATAATTTTCAATGAAATCATCTCTCTTTGAATCCAGCAGCTGGACATTTCTGGCACATAATTTTACATTTGATTGGCTGTGTTGGGTTTGCAATCAATTCTCGGCTGCCTTGATATTTCTGATTATTCCATATATTCATAAAACCGTCTCGAAATACATTGCCGAAATCATTTGTCAGAAGTCTTGTATCCCGGCAGCATGGCAGTAATCCACCGTCATAATTAATATAGGCGGATCGATACACCCAACTGCATCCAACCGCATCCTTTAAAACATCAGACCTTTTTGGAAACAGGTTTGAAAACCATTCACTTTCTGCTTTTTCAGGGAGATCAGGTATGAGAAAACGGATTTGGTTAATACCGATCTCTTTGGCTTTTTTTTCTGCCAGCGGAATCTCGTCTTCATTGAACCGGGTAACGCAGAATTGCCAGTCGGTCAATGGCGTTTTTAATTTGAGTCGTCTTTGTTCTTTGATCAATGCCTTAATATTATTCAGGGCCAGATTCATTGAGCCCTTTCCCATAAACCGGCTGTAACTTTCCTGTGTCGCACCGTGACAGGAAAAAATAAGGACTTCAAGCCCTGAATCAATAATCTTTTGGGTTAAATCAGGCCTGTTGATATTCATATTTGAAGATATACCCACGCCAATATTGTTTTGCGTGGCATACTTTACCATGTCAAAGGTTTCATCAAATAGCAGGGGCTCGCCAAACCCGTAAAGATTAATCTTAAAAAGATAGGGGCCAACCTCATCAACTATTTTTTTAAAATTTTCAAATGACATGCGCCCGTATGCTCTCTCGCCGGTGCGGGGTGTTCTCCGACTGTTATAGCAAAAACCGCATTTAAGATTACATATATTGGTGGACTCTATTTTTAAGATATATGGATACGAGTTTAATACTTTTCGTTTGAAAATTCGATTGATTTCCGCACGGATAAAATTATTGATTTTTTTTAACGTCATATGTTTAATAAATGCGACGATATGAGGTTTTAATACTTTGAATCTCGACATTTTATCCATACCAAGTGTTGACAGGCCAACGTTCATGAATGCCATATTTACTCCTTTTTAATACACCGGATAGCAGTATCGTCAATGCGCTCCCGCAGAACCAAGGGTTTGTTTTAAAACCCTTTCCTTATCAAACCACCGTAAATAAACATCAGCCGGTTTTTCCAGAAAACCCCGTAACTGCTGTTTTGGTGTGCTCTACTTTTCAATCCGATCAACAATCTCATTGCAGGTCACTATAGCAGATCTATCTGTCCAATAGATGCTTTGAAATTTTTAATCCTTGATTAATGGCTGAAGGTGAAAGACAGAAAAAATATCCGCCTGTTCTGCCGACGGCAAACAAATTATTTATTTTGGAAACCTCTGAATAGACTGCTTTTAATTCATCTTTATAATTTAAGTTATACACTGGCAAGCTGTTTTTTAGATAAAAAAGGCGTTTGCAACGAAGGGCTTCAGGTTTATAAAAACCCAGTTTCTCGACGCCTTCTAAAATTTTTTTTACGATGCGGTCTTCTGACAGGTTTTCGATTTTGTCAGTTATATTCAATTCAAAACATAGGCCTTCACGATCAGCATGTAAATTTTTGTAAATGTTAGCAGTATAATACATGCGGTTAAAAATAATATCTGGGTCAGGATGGTATGTATAAAGATACGGTCGTGGTTTATATTCTTTTTTCTCAAATGTCAGGCAGGCGATGATCATTTTAACGTATGGAAGTTTTGGCAGGTCGGCCTGCATGATTTGATTCAAAGAATTGATTGAACCCGTCCAGATGACATTTTTGACTTTATACCATATCCCATTAACCCGGGCGCGACAGATACGATTTCCGTTCTTCTCCAGTTCGATAGGACCGCAGTTTAACAAGGTTTTTCCACCTAACATTTCATACTTTCTCAATATGATCTCTGGAATGCGGCCATACCCTTTTGGGGGATAAAAATACCTTGGAAACAAATTGCGTTTTAATCGTTCAATCCGCTGTGAAATTTTAATGGTAGAGGCAAAGGGTACTATTTGGTTGTGTATATCCCTTTCCTTACGAAGCCACCAGTCATGATGGAGTTCATCTCCAGCCAGAAGTGTTTTTTTCTCTATCAAATCTTCAAAGAGCACCTGATATAAAAGCGGACCGCTTTTCTTAGTGATAAATGATTGAAGTGATTCAGAGAGTGGACTATTCTTGTTCCTCCTGTCTAAAAAAATTTTTATCAATTCTTTTTTATATTTCCATGGATATTTTAATGCTTCAATTGGACTAACAGGGAACTTCCAATATCTTTCACCTGCATGAATGGCAAAGTAGTAGGGCCTTGAGATGATATCCTCATTTTTGAACAACTCAGAAGTAAATGAATTGACATCTGGATCCGGGCTTCCAAAAAAGACATGGGGTCCAAAATCAAAAGGAATACCATCCAAAATGTAGGAGCGGCTAAGCCCACCCACTTCATCTTCTGCCTCACACAGCAGACAGTCCTCTCCGGCTTTTGTCAGACTATATGCACTTGTCAGGCCCGTGAGCCCGGCACCCACAATGAGATTTATTGGATTATCTGTTTTTTTCATGGTGATGGATTTCTTTATCTGGCTACCTTTCTTCAATTATTTATTTCGTCCGCCCCATTTTTTTTTCAACAGGTTCGTTATAAAATCAACAATTGCCGTCACCTCCTCCCGGGAATATACCTTTAATAAATACAAAACACAAAAATAAAAAATTACACCGGGAATGATGACCAGTGATCTATTAAATCCCTGGACACAATTTAAAATCAGCATCAGCATTCCTGCACTGGCCAACGGTTTGAAAATAACCTGACCCAGTTGGATCATTCCAACGTATTTTGAGACATAATAAAAATTAACCAACGCCATCGTTAAATAAGCTAAAAGTGTTGCCCAGGATGCACCGATATAGCCGAATTGATTTACCAGAAACATTCCCAGAATACCGCTGACACATAGACACAAACCCGTGCTGATAATCAGTACATTCTGATGTTTCAGTGCTGTGATCATAAAATCCAGAAATATATTCACAAACAACAATATCACCGCCCATACCAGTATTCGGAATGACGCAGTGGCCGGTACAAATTCATGACCAAATACCAGTAGGACAATATCCGGTACGAACACATACGTTACGATACAGAAGGGAAGCGTAAAAATCATAATATACTTCAGCATGTTATGATAGACTTGAACAAGATCAGCAAAACTGGATTCATGGCTGGCCATACGAGAGAGTATCGGAACATAGGCCAGGAAAAAAGATTGCGGGAGAATCAATATTTGCTGAATGAGTCTGTTGGGAGCCTGGAAAAGGGATACCTCTACTGGATCTCTGAATAATTTTAGAAAAAACACAAAAATATTATTCTGCCCCTGGAGCATGGCGATGGATATGGCAATGGAATAGGATTCCTTCAAAATATAGATAATTGAGCCCATGTTTGGCTTCAGTGGGGTCATGAAGAACTTCAGCTTCAAAATTACAAGAGCGAACACAAGTGCAGTCAGGTTGGCTACAGTCAACGCATAAAAAAAACTGGCAAATCCTAAATCAGACAAGACGATGGCAAAAAAGGTAATGATGATCAGTGACCGGGAAATGGTTCTTGCTATCAGTTCCAGTATAAAGTTTTCATATGCAACAAACACGCCGGAAACGGTGTGCGTCATCACCATAAAGAGATCAGAGACAACCGCTATGATCATAATACCGGGCGTGATGTGCCGGCTGGCAGGAAAAAAATAGATCACTGAAACTGCGATACCGCAAGCGATCGAGCCAAGAATTATATTCAGCAATAAGGTGGAATTGACAAGCCGGGCTGCAACGTTTTTCTGAACGGAAACGTCCCTCACCAGTATCCGGGCCATGCCGAAGTCCATTAATGCTACCAGCACAAATACAACTGCCCTGACAAAAGCATACTCCCCGAACAGGCTCACGCCCAGGTAACGGGCGACAAGAACTACAGAAACAATACCGCAGATTAAATCAACAGTCCTTGTGATAAAAGAAAGAAGGCTGTTTTTTGCGACCCGGAGATGAGCGCTACTCTTGTCTACATTTTCTTCCAAACCTGACCCATTGTGTGCCAACGGATCCTGCGGTATCGTTTGCTTAGGCGCGGACAAAAATAGGTTCCTTTTAATTTTTAATTGATCCCTCATGCGCCATGTCCTGCTGGACAAGTAGAACATTCATAATTTGTTTAAAACATGTCATCTGTTTTCGTCGACTGCCGTAATCAAATATTCAACAAGTTTACCGGCCTTTTCTTTACCGATTATTTTTTCTGCTTTTTGCACTTGATTATTACCCCTGGTAATAATATCCATAGTTATCCTTCCCTCTACCGATTTGAACCTTATTCAGTATAACCCCTATGGGACTGATCTTTGAAAAAGACAGTCTTTCTTGAACCTGCTTAAACACAGTGTTGGTTTCTTTTCCGCTCTCAACGACGATGATAAATTCATCAACAATATCCGCCAATACAATTGCATCATCTACTACCAGTATGGGTGGAGTGTCGATAAGCACAATATCGAAACGGGCGGACAGTGCTTCAATCAGTTCCTTTACCTTATTGGACTCAATCAGTTTTCCCGGATCCAGAGGTACCGGACCGCTGCTAAGAATATTCAGGTTTCTGATGTCGGTCTGCTGGATTACCTCCTCTGCATTATTCTGCTGTGATAATACATTGGTCCCCCCTTCGTGATTCTGTAAACCAAAAACACTATGAATCATAGGCTGCCTGTAATCCATGTCCAACAGCAGAACATTTTTTCCCTCCTGTGCCATGGAAATTGCAAGGTTTGAAACCATGGTTGTTTTTCCGGCATCGGTAATCGAGCTGGTAATCACAAGGCTTCTGACATGCTTATCAAGGCTTGCAAACTTAATACTGTTACGAATGGATCGGTAGGCCTCGACCAAAGGATCTTTGGGTGGTTTGTTTAAAATGAGTATACCGTCTTTCTTTTTTACCTTTGGTATGGTCCCCAATAATGTCGCGCCTGCTTTTTCCAGGTCCTTTTTTGTTTTGATCGTGTCATCAAGATAATCAGTTAAAAACCCCATAAGAAATCCGAACAATCCGCCTAAAAAAAGCCCAACAATGAAATTGACCACCTTTTTAGGACTTTGAGGTTTTCCAAGATCAGGAACACTTGCCTTTTCAATGACCCTTATATCCGGTAAAATTATTATTTCCCCAATTCTGATTTGGTAGAGATATTCAAGAATGGATTGATACAAATCCTGATTGATCTTAATATTAAGATTCAGTTGTGCTTCTTTAAAAATTTTCTCGGAAACAGACGAAAAATCCTTCATATGTTTTCCGATCTCTTTATCCAATGCTTTCAGGCGGGATTTTGAAGCAGCATAGTCTCTTTTTTGCGTTAAAAGCGCTGTCGCATAATCCTTTGAAAGGGCTATTTCGCGGTTCAACTCAGCCTTTGCTTTCTTAAGCTGACGGATCAGAATTTGAACGTCCGGATGATCTTTTTTCTTTTCAACCAAAGTCTCTTCGATTTTCATTTCATATTCGATAATCGTGTCTCGCAACTCTGAAATATATGAGTTTTCATCAGACGTAGTGCTTAGAATTGTTTCTTGATCCTGCTGATTCAGTTGTTTTTTTAATTCGTTTATTCTGGTACGAATTTGAGAAATATCTAAAATAGCTTCCTCTTTGTCCACCATCAGAGCGGAAATACGATTAATCGTATTATTGGTTTCCAAGCTAATATCAAGGCTCTGCTGCTCATTGCTGAACGTTTTCATCTCCATTAGGGCTGTAAGATATTTGCTTCTAACAGATTCGATCTGATCCTGAACAAGGGTCTTTGTATTCTTGTACTCTTGTTTTTTCTGTTTCAGGTTATTTTGAATACACGCTTCTGCCAGTGTATTGGCAATCATGGCAGCCTCTTCCGGGTCTGTGGAGCGCGCCACAATCTCAAACAGATCTGTATCTGTAACAGCTTCAACTTTAATACTGGGAGGTGGATCGAATTTTGCTATAATGGAAGTACTCAGAATTTCATCCGGTTCCAGCAGCTGCCCTTTGTTATTTGATAATTGAAGGTTTGAAATAACCTTATTGAGCATGAGGTCTGAGGTGGCAATTTCCACATTATTTTCAATACTATTTACGGAGGGTTTTGAAATGCTGCCAGGATTATCTATCATCCCGATGTTTGCCAGAAGAAATGATTCAGTTATGGATGATTGGGTCTCAAATAGAAGAACTGTTTTTGATTCATACACCGAAGGAAGCTGAGAAGTTCCAACAATGACAGTCAAAGATATCAGTAAAAATGTTTGAAGCATTATCCACTTCCGACGCGATATAATCCCCCAAAGAATCTTAATTTCCATATTATTCCTGCTTTCCAATTTGTTTTAAGGCTTGGAATGCATTATATTTGATGAACTTATCCTCATGTTCCGCCAGTGCAGTCAGGTCTTTGACCGCTGCGTCCCCCCCGATATTACCCAATGCTCTGATGACGGTCAGTTTTATCTCTCTGTCTTCTGTCTTCAGGGCACGAACCAATGGCGCCTCCCCCTCCCGGCTGCCCAGGTCTCCGATGGCATCAATGGCCTTTATAATAACCTGCCTTTCCGGGTCGTTTAGAAGCTTAACCATGGAGGCCAAGGCACGCTCATCATTAATTTCAACCAGTGCTTCAATAATGACTTCTTTTACTTCCCCTGCCTGTTCTTCCTGTAACAATTTCATCAAATCCAGAACCGCATCTTTTGATTTCAGTTCTCCCAGAGAATAGGCTGCCTCTTTTCTTACGGCCGCGTTGCTGCTTTTCAAGTCATTCCTAAATTTTTGGGGGTCGTCTTTAAAACGCTCGTAGATAAAAAATATTCCCGCCAAGACCACAATAGAAATTGACCAAAACCTCAATATTTTTTCTACAGTCATGTTTCCATCCTATCATTTAAGGATTAACGTTAACATTCCCGCTAACACCCTCCAAAGCATCAATAACGTTAGGCGTCACCAGAATCATGTTCTGGATTGTGTGAATCGGCGCCAAAATATTATTTAAATGGGTCATAAATTTGTCAACATTGGCAATCTTTGTCTCAGGTACATAAAGAACGTCACCGTTTTTCAGATAATAATCCCCTTTAAGAACGCCACTTTCAAATAATTCCTCAAAATTAAGGCTTACAACCGATATAAACGCCTCCTCATCCTTAATCCGGACTAAAATAAAATTCTTATCATTTGCATCATTGGTAAACCCCCCAGCATTTGAAATCGCCTCCCACAGAGGGATTCTTTCTGTGTAGGAAAAAGTTCCCGGAGAATTTACCTCCCCCATGACATAAATCTTTTGACTGGCTATATTGTCGATATCCACACCAACCTGGGGGGTTTTAATATATTTTGACAACCGTTCCGTAATCTCCTTAGTCAGATCCGAGACCGTCATATTGCCGGTATTGATTTCCCCTGCCAAAGGCAAACTTATTTTTCCTGACGGATTAATTTTTATCTTCCTGCTCAGATCAGGGTTTCGCCAAACATTTATTGATATGATATCACCGGGACCCAAGGTGAAATCAGATACAGCTTGACTGGATGACGGTTTTTCAATCGTTAAAGGCTTAATCTGCGGTTCAAGTGTTTTATTACTTGCGCACGATACACAGATCATTAAAAGGATCAGCCAGGTAATTTCTATTCGTTTCATGTTCCTCCTGCTCAGATGGTCCATTTTTTTCCTTGCCTTAACGGTTTTTCCTAAAATATTCAACATTCTTTTTTTCGGCCTTGTTACCCGCTACACCAACAAAAAGGAATTTGGGGCCTTAGTACCCAGCGCTGTAATTATGCCGATAGTTTATATTGATTTTGAGGGTCAAATTTTTCCAACATTTTAACTTTTGTGTAAGACCACTGAATCGGTTTGGGATTCTGGTTAAGATATTCAAAATACTCCATAATCTGTGATTCCAAATCCTCCTTATCGTTAAAATAGCATGGGGTCAGTACATTCCGCTGAAGCTTACTGAAGATAATCTCTACCTGATCGAGCCAACTGGCATGGGTTGGCAGCCAATGAATTTTTACCGTAAAGGATAAATGGAGTGAATTGATCCACGCTCTCAACTGCTTTGGCGCATGAGTGCTGCCATTATCCAGGATCAGATGAATAAATTTTAACCCTTTGCAAACTCGATCCTTGAACAGACTTGAAAGAAAGTCCTGGAAATCGGCAAAACATTTCTTGTCAAAGCAACGCGCAAAAGTTGTACCTGTAGCGACCATCAAGGCGCAGAATAACTGCAATACACCTTTTCTTTCATAACGGTCGGAGATTTTCACTGGGTGCTCCGGGATTGCAGGACGTGTTTCACTCAGTGGCTTTCTCGCCTGAATCGAAGTCTTTTCATCTACACAGACAACGGCATGGCCCTGTTGAGATAACTCCCGCGCTGTTTCATACAAATCCAGAACTGGACCGGCTTTTTCGACAAAACAGGGATCCGTTGATTTTTGCCAGGAATGATATTGCCAAGGCTTGATCTTATCCTGATCCAGCCACCGACGAACGGTACCGGCAGATATCGATTTTACAATTTTTTTTTCAACGGCGGTTTGAACAAGTTTTTCACCGGACCATCGTTTCCATGGCTTTCCATTGTCACTGGGGTTTGAACAGGCCAATGCAGTGATCTGTGAACGCTGGAGGGCAGAAAATTTTCTGGGAGCACCCGCGCGCGGTAACCTTTTAACTGAAGGATCCTTTTGCCATCGTTTCCGCCATTTTTTGACCATATCCACCCCACAGCCGACTTTTTCGGCAATGTGATAGTTGCTGTAATCCGGGCATTCATATGCCAGCAGAAGAATTCGGGCGCGCTGAACTTCTACCCAGGGGGCCATATGACTCTGACTCAAATGTTTCAATTCTTTGTATTGCTGTTCGGTCAGTTTAACAGCATATCGGGGTTTTGGTCCTGCCATGACTTTTTTCCAAATTGTTGTTGCTAAAAAAAACTGTGTCTATAAGGAGAAAATATGCATTAAACGGTTTTTTTAAAAGACTATACTATTGTCGTATTTACAGCGTTCTGCACTAAGCCCTTGCCCTGGCATTTATCAACGTTTCTACGGTTATCTCTTGCCTGGGAATCACTCGGATACTTCCGGGATTTATCGCCGAAACTTTTGAGAAAAAGGCATTTTCACGGATCCGCAGCAGTCTTGTTGCTTCATACAGGCTAACCCTGGGCGTTGCACTCACCCTGTCAGCAGTCCTTTTCTTCTCTGCCGAATTCCTGTCCGAACTGCTGAACAAACCCGTATTCGCAGGCGTTCTGAAACAAAAGGCTGTCATCATACCCTTTGCCACCTCTATCGATATGATGGTCTCATATCTCCAGAGTTTCCACAACGTATGGGGCATGCAATTCAAGAAATCGGTCCAGCCCTTTGTCCGGGTCGTGTTGACCGCCCTGTTCATAATGCTCAATCTCTCATTTTCCAGCAGTGTCAGCCCCATAGACCAAATCCGGAAGAGGTTCCTTTACCGGTTCCTTGGGACGGCCTTGCTTTCCTGTGCGCGGAAACGTTTTCAGGGTATGATAGTATCTCCTGATTTTCTATTTTGTCGGCTCCAAAGAACCTATTGAATGGCATCATCTTCTATTTTACAAAGATCTGAATTAAACTGTCTTACGCTTATAATACTGTAAATAGGGGATTGAGAATGATCGAAAAAAAAACACTATAGTGGTCTATGCCAGATTTCCTGAGAAGGCGATCAAGGACACCTACACACCGGTGGTAATCAAAAGTCAGACCCTTTTGGCGGCAAT
>KB223763.1_pt1 | contig 11851 bp, 10 predicted proteins | sample 524768 | NCBI WGS metagenome assembly AMQJ01 (sample SAMN00998488, study PRJNA167727) | sediment metagenome | isolation source: subsurface aquifer sediment | place: USA: Rifle, Colorado | collected Aug-2009
GCGTATTATAGCACCGGATAAGATTCTTGTCAAGGGTTTTTTGGAAATTGTTTGGAAATTTTTTTGTTTTTTTTGTTTACTTACATTATATATGGAAAAATAGCTTAATCTAAGATATATACCGTCTTTTTAAAAACATTGCCTAAGTGCTTTTATTATCTATGCCATAAGCAACACAAAAAAAAGAAAAAAGGAGATTCCTCTTCTTAGAAGAGGGTATGATAAAAATAAATGTTTTAAAGCATGTAATGTAAAACTAAATAAGAAAAACGCAGCGAGATATCAGGAGGCACAACCAAAATGTCATGCCTCTAGACAAACAAAGTGATTTTGATTAGATTTTTTCAGCCATTTTGACATCATACAGAATATCATCCATTGGATGTCTATACATCGGCATAGCCAATCTTTTCTCGTCAAGAACATGACCGATAAATCCGATCGATCTACCAACGATAAAGAAAGCATTGAGTGTACCTGATTCAATAAACTCATTAATCTCTTCTTCACTATACCCAAGAGCCCTCCACATATCAACCATTAAGATGCCGATTGTGCCATCAACGTTAAGAATCAGGTTCTCTTTTTTCGATGTGGTCAACTGCTCAACAGTCAAGGCATAATCAAGCAACGACGTTGCAGGAAAATATTCATTGGCAAACTTTTTGAGCCCCTCCACTCTAAGGTCAGGGTTTTTAAGAGATTTGATTCTGTGACCGATTCCCGGAATTGGCACACCTTCATTTTTCATATAATTGAGAAACTCTGTCGGGGTCAACTTGTTATCATCGGCATATTTAAAATATTTGGCTGCGCCGTCAATCGCTCCGCCAAATCTAGGTCCAATAGTAAGAAGACCTGTTACTAGTGCCTCAACTACTGATTTTCCTGCGCGTGCTGTTACTTTTGCGTTGTGAGCACCCGATACTGCAGGACCATGATCTGCCACTGTTTTAATGACTGTTTCAATAAAATCTGTTGCCCATTTCGGATATTGCTTTTTAAACCAAAGCAACGATACAACATCGCCAATGCCCTTACCTGTGTCGGGCGTAGCCAATGAAGAAATGGGGAATCCGGCATATGTTGCCTCGTCACCTCTGTCATCAGAAATCGTACAGATAAACTGTTTACTTTTTCTCACTTTTGGCACAGTATTCATCTGAGGCTCCGCTATATCGCCTATCATACCTTTTGTTTTCAAGTCGTTATATACTTCGGCGATCTTGTTTGGCAAATCATTGAACGACTCAGGAACAAACATCCCCACTTCAGCCATTGCTTTGTTTTTTGCTTCCGCTGTCTCTGCTTCAGCATTTGCAGATGCGCCGGCATGACCAAACTGAACGCCACTGTCGTAATATTTGGCAATCGTACCAATACACCATGCGATAATAGGCTTAGTAATTTTTCCTGACTTAACCGCCTCAATCACTTTATACTCTTCAGTGCCGCCCACTTCACCAAGAAGCAGCATGTATTTTACTTCCGGATTTTCTTGCATTCTGAGGAGATTGTCAATAAATACGGAACCTACAAATCTATCCCCGCCGATCGCAACACCTTCGGCAATACCGTCAGCATTAATCGCGATAATATTTGAAAGCTCATTAAACAATCCTCCTGATCTGGTCACAAGTCCGCACGAACCTGCCCTATGAAGCTTGGAGCTTATAATGTTTTCGATTGTACCGCCGATGTTTGCTATCTTAAATGCGCCCGGAGCGATCGCTCCAACAGTAGCTGGTCCTATTACGGTAACATTTTTTTCTCTAGCAACCACATTCATCTTTCTCGCCAATCTTTCAGGAATACCTTCTGCGGTGATCATGATGGTATTAAATCCGCCGATGTTGAGTGCTTCCATCGTTACGTCATATGCTGTTCTAAATGATGCAAAATTCAACAGAACATCAGCTTGCGGCTGTGCTGCTTTTGCTTCTTCTGTGTTTTTATAAAGCGGGACCATAATCTCATCTGCGCCCCAGAAGAATTTCTCAAATTTGCTTCCGCTTGTAGGTGCAACAATTGCTGCAACTGAAGGAGTTTTTCTTTGGATAGTGTAATCATAGTCCAACATTCTTTGGATAGCTGTTGTGTTGTTGTTCCAAAAAATTGCTTGTGTATCTTTAGTAAATAATTGTGCCATCTTCTCTCCTTACCCTTCTACTGCCATTCTTACAATGTCAGTCACATGTGTTTCTGGTCCATAAACATCAATCCAAAGACCTAATCTATCTGCCGCCTCTTTGATATCCTTGAGACCTTTTTCATAGTTTGGCCCGCCTCTTCTTACATAAATCTTGATACCGATTTCTTTCATTTTATCCGCATAATTCTCAAATGCCTGAATGATGCCGGTAAAGGTTTTTGCCACATCAGTAAAGTTTGCGATTGCTCCGCCGATGATAAGCACTTTATCTCTTCCATTGGCATCTTTTTGCCTTGTCATAAGGTCAAGTATGGTCTCAGCATAAAATTTAGTCTCACTTGTTGTTGGTCCGCCGCTGTATTCGCCGTAATTGGCCAAATCTTCAATGCCAGCAAGATCTGCAATAGTATCGGCATAGACGACCGATGCGCCGCCGCCGGCAACCATTGTCCAAATACGCGCTTCTGGCTTGAGTATCGTGAGCTTAAGTGAAGCACCGGATTTGCTGTCGGCATCTTCTATAGCAAGTACTTCAGGTGATTTCTCTTCCATGCCAAATGAAGTCGGATACTCTACATCACCCCACTGCTCTCTCATCATAAAGCCAGCCGTATCATCAAGTTTTGCAACCATATCTAAAAGTTCTATTTTACTGCCCTGCATAACAAACGGGTTGATCTCAAGGTATGCAAAATTTAACTCTCTGTATGCCCTAAAAAAACCTATTGCAAATTCAGCAAAAGCATCTTTATCTTTAGCGGCTACATCTTTTGGTATATTTGCTCTAATCTTTGCAGCTATCTCATCTTCGGTTGCAGTAATTGGAAATGAAACTTCAATAACTTTATCCCAATTTTCTTCAACTTCCATGCCGCCCTCGGCAGACATATATAAAACATCATTGTCGCCTACACAGGTAGCAGATATATAATACTCTTCTTCTTGAGCGTGTGGGGTAAACGGCTCAACTATAAAGTGGGTAAGCATATCCACTTTCGGTTCACCCTTTGGCGTATCTCCATCAAATGAGAAATAGACTGATTGTTTGGCGCTTGATTTTTCATCAATCCATGATGCAGCTTTATCCAAAGAAACATCACCCGGTTTTTGGTCCCTAAAAAGAACAAGTCCATTCTTGCCTCTTTTGCCAAAAAGCATATCAGGCTTAGCAACCAAAGCCTTCTCTTTTACCCATGTTTTTTCTTTCGCAATTTCTTTTAATTCTGATCCATTCTGAACCAAAACTGTTTCGTATGTATACGTAAAGTTCGGAAAGTATTCATTCCAATGCTTTGCCAAAATCGACTTAGCATCATATTCTCTAATCGCCTTTTGAGCCATCGAGTTCTCCTTTAATTTAGTTATTCATAGTGTAACACTCGAAGGGTTTAATTTTAGAGCAGATAATGCAAACCATAAGAAAAAAATAAAATACTGTGTATTTTAGAAACATAGGAAAGAAGCATTTTCTACTTTTTGCTGCAAGAAGAAATGCCATAATATCTCAACTGATAGCCTTCTCTTTGCTGCTGCGAATCATAGCAATTCAACTTTTGTTTTTTTAGTGTTTGCGCTAACAAATAAGGTTTGTAAATGCGATAGGCAAAATGCTTACTTGGATCATCCATGCTGAAAAAAAGTGCCTTATGAAACACGATCAATAGTGTATTAACTATCAGCAATGCCATCACAACATAAAAGCCTCGACGGTAATATTTTTGAAATTGGGGCAAGCGCACACGAATACTGTTATTGTAAGCATGAAGCATTACCACCACTGCGATCATGACATAAGGAGCAAAATCCGCTATAGATACCCGTTGTCTGACAGAAAGCAATAAAGAAAATGCCAATGCCGTAAACGAAATATACCACAGTAATGTTTTTTTCTCTCTAAGCAAAATACGATACATCACGTAAAAAAAATAAAGAAATAACAAAGGGGAAAAAATAGTTGCATAGAGTCCAAATATTTCTACAAAGTGGCCCGAAGGTCTTCCTCCTATTGTAATACCTTTTGCCAAATAAAGGAATGCAATCAAAAAGGAGGCGGACAAAACAGCAAGTTTTTTATCTTTATTCATCAAGGCATAAAGAAACAGAGCTACAAAAAAAATAATAGACGCCTGATGAATAAAAAAAAGTCCCAACATCAAAGGTATCAGTGCTATAAAATAGCCTTTTTCATACCATAGCACAAAAAGTAACACTATGGGCAATACGATAATTGCACTGTTTGCCAAACTCATTGCTGTAAGAATACCCGGCAACCATATAAAAATAAATGTCGCCAAATAGGCATCTTCTTTTTTATTCAGATAATTCCGACTTACTTGATAAAAAAGTCCTACACTTAACATTCCAAAAAAAATTGAAAACAGCCTTAAGCCCAAAAAGCCGTCCACTGCTTCTTTGCCCCACTGCATAAGTATAGCTGAAATCTCTTGCGAACCATAGAGTATTTTTGCTTCGTGCGGACTGATGGGTGTTGTAGAAGCGAGATAAAAAACAGCAATGATATAAATAAAAAGTGCGGCCCAAAAATACTGTTGTTTCATCAGGCGAGCTTAAAGTTTTAAAAAATTATTCAACATTTCGCGACCGTATTCGCTCATGATGGATTCCGGATGGAACTGAACTCCATAGATAGGCTTGTCTTTAATCTGCAAAGACATAATTTCATTATCGTCCTTACTGTGAGAGGTGGGGATGATGTTCTGAGGCAGTGTCTCTTTTTTTACCGTAAGCGAATGGTAACGCGTTGCTCTAAACTCTTTGGGAATACCTTTGAAGATCGGTGTTTCTGCATCTCTTTCAATTTGTGAAGTTTTGCCATGCATCATATGTTTGGCGCGCACCACTTCTCCGCCAAATGCCTGTGCAATACTTTGGTGGCCTAAGCAAATACCAAAAATAGGCGTTGTATCCGCGAATGCTCTAATAACATCAAGTGTCACACCTGCCTCATCGGGGGTGGAAGGGCCGGGGGAGAGAATAATTTTTTCAGGATGAAGCGCTTTTATCTCTTCAACAGTCATCTCGTCATTACGGATAACTTTTAAGTCTGCCCCAAGCTCTCTGCAATACTGCACTACATTGTAGGTAAAACTATCATAGTTATCAATCATTAATACCATTTAATCTCCTAGATCCGTGCACCAAAAAAAATCAATCCACGTTTTTGCTTCTTTTACGTACCAATTTGGCGCTATTTTAGCACTTTTTTTATAGAAAAGCGAAGCGGTATAAAAATTTGTTTGGGGATACGCTTCTTTTAGAGTCTTCATTATCTCAACCAGAGTGTCACCGCTATCGACAATATCATCAACAATCAATACACTTTTGACATCTTGCAAATTTGGAATATTAAATACCGTCACGCTTTGAAGCTTTTGCGTATCTTCATATCCGATCGTATTGACTGCATATACTTTTCTGATATTATAATATTCTCCCAGCATATGTGCCATACTTAAGCCGCCTCTTGCGATGGCCAAAATAGCATCAAAATCTTTATCTATTTTTTTGGTCAAAGCCTTTAAATCTTTGCGAAAATCATTGTAGCTGTAATATAGTCTATGCATAGCTTTTTAACTCATTATAAAGACTGTCCCGTTCAACCGGAATGAAACCGGAATTTTTGATCAATCCAATAAAATCTTCCAATTTCATGCCATGACTGCTGGCCGCACCTGCGGCAGACTGAATGGACTCTTTTTCTATGGTGCCGTCAAGATCATCACAGCCAAACTCTTGCGCAATAAGAGCTAGATTGATAGAGGCTGATGCCCAGTACGCTTTTATGTGAGAAATGTTATCAAGAAGAATACGCGAGATCGCATAAGTTTTAAGAATCTCTTGCCCTGTAGGGAAATGGGTTACTTTTAAGAAATTGTTGTCTCTTTGATAAACCAACGGAATAAAAGCATTAAATCCGCCTGTTTTGTCTTGCAAATCACGCAATCGAAGCATATGGTCAATACGATGCGCTCTTGTTTCTATATGCCCAAATAGCATTGTTGCATTACTTTCCCTGCCCTTTTCATGCCATTTTTGATGAATTTTAAGCCATTGTTCGGATGTAACTTTACCCTTGCAAAGATACTCTCTTACCTTCTCATCAAAGATCTCTGCCCCGCCTCCGGGCATAGAATCTACACCATTTTCTATCATCATATCAAGTACGTCATCATAGCTTAATCCATACTGTCTGGACAAAAAATCCACCTCAGCTGCCGTCATTGCCTTAATGTGAAGCCGGGGATAAGCTGTTTTTATTTTTTTAAAAGCGCCCATATACCACTCTGGGCCGTCATTAGGATTGTGCGCCGAGACAATATGGACTTCTTTGGCCCCGTTTGCATAAGAATTTTTAACAATATCAAGTATCTGTTCGTGAGACATAGTGTACTGATTTGGATTTTTGCGGCTTGCAGAATATGCGCAAAATTTACAAATATCCGCACATATATTGGTTGGATTAATATGGCGGTTGATATTAAAATAACTTTTTTTTCCATGTTTTTCTTTGCGAATAGCATCCGCAAGTTCACCCAAAGTATAAAGGTCCAAATCATAAAGCGCTTCACCCTCTTTCTGATTTAAGCGTTCTTTGTTTTTTACTTTTTGTATCAAGTCCATAGTAAAAGTCCATAGTAGTTTTTGGGTATTATAGCAATAAAAGTTTAGGGAGGGCTCAATGAATAGCCTAAAAGCTGAAATTGAAGATCTTATCTATGCCAATGCAGCAGATTTTCAGATAGCAAAAGCGCTTAAAAAAGAGATCCGTGCCTATTTGGATACACTTGAAGAAACCTTTATGACTTCCGGCGGGAAAGATTTTCTTGTCAAGCACACCAAAAAAATAGATATGATATTAAAGATCATCTACAAAGTAGCTCAAAGAGAGATGTTTGGTGACTATACCCCTATGAAAAATGCACTTCCGCTCTCCCTTGTTGCTCTTGGCAGCTACGGAAGAGAGCAGCTCTGTGTTCATTCTGATATTGATCTAATGATCGTCTATAAAGATATCAAGGGATACAATCTCAAAGAGATGATAGAAAAAATACTCTATATCCTCTGGGATACAGGTCTCAGACTGGGCCACCGGGTACACACCGTTGAGGAACTTTATGCCGTTTCAAAAACAGATATCACCATAAAAACAGCTTTGATTGAATCAAGATTTATCGAAGGATCAAATTTTATTTGGATAGAAACACAAAATGCCATTCGTCAAATCCGCCATGACAGCCCTCAAGTTTTCATAAAATTGAAATTTGAAGAGCAAAAATACAAACATGAAAAATTTCCTTTGACTATGGAACCCAACCTCAAAGAGGGTGTTGGCGGTTTTCGTGATGCAAACCTTGTGTTTTGGATAGGAAAAATACTTTACAATGTCAATAGCATCAAGAATCTCCCCTCAAGCATCGTCGACGAAAATGACTATAGAGAATTTCGCATCGCTTTGGAATTTCTTTTTCGTGTGCGCTCCGCCCTTCATCTTGTTGCACACAAAAAAGAAGATACGCTGCGCCTGGATCTTCTTCCTGACACAGCACGTCTTCTTGGTTACAAAATGAGCAAAAGCGAACATATGAAATTTGCCAAAAAAGTGATAGAAAGTTTGCAAACGATCAGACTCTACAGCATCATTTGGCTCGAATCTCTCTCGCGTGAGTATATTGCGGCCGACATCTACGGTCCTTGCATCTATCCTCAGGGAGAAAAAAGGGAACTGCATACACTTTTAAGACAACTTTGTGATCAAAAAGAAAAAACGTTTGACGCCCATCCTACTTTTCTTGCGCAACTTATCAGAACCAACAAACCGTCGCGCCACAGCAAGTCAATGCTCCTGAGTATCAAACACATCTTCTTTCAGCCCCGCAGCTACAATATCTTAAAGATACTCTCTACTGCAAAACTTTTGGACTATGCTATCCCGCCCCTAAAAAAAGTCATTGCTCTACCGCAATTTGACGGCTATCACCAATTTGCTGTGGAAATTCACTCACTAGAATGTGTGCGCCATCTAGAAAATATTAATGATGTATTTATTGAAAATTTATTTCAAGCATTTAGCGCTGAAGAAAAAGCTTTACTTAAACTTGTCACACTGTTGCATGATGCGGGGAAAGGCCGCAAAAGAGATCATCATCAGGTGGGAGTCTCCTTGTTTAAACTATTTGCCAATAAACTTGGTTTTGATTTGCAGCTGATTGAAATGGGTGAAACACTTATCCTCCATCATACTCTGATGAGCAAGGTAGCCCAACGTGAAGATTTGCACAATGAAAAAGTAATCTTAAGGTTTGTTTCACATTTTAAAAATAAAACTCTTTTAGATATGATCTATGTTTTAACCTATGCTGACATGAATGGAGTAGGAGAAGGAATCTACAACTCATTTAATGCAAAACTCATCAAAATGCTATACCTCCAGTCAATTAAATCTTTGGAACATACCGAAGTTATTGACGAAACAGCCAAGCGCATCAAAAAAGAGCAAATACTTAAAAAGCATCCTGTATTTCTTTCTTTAAATAAATTACAGCAAAACAAAATCTTAATGATTCCTTCCAATCTGCTTTTTTTACGTTATCCTCCCGAAAAAATAATTTCCATTTCCAAAAAAGCTTTTGAGACTGCCTCCTATGCTTACGAAATTCACAATGATGATCATCTTACCCTTGAGATCGTTTGTATCCACTCTTTCAATCTTAGCTATCTGTTGAGCAAACTCGCACATCTTGATGTTGTCAATATGGATATCTGTAAACTTTTTGATGGATACAAATACTATAAAATCGATTTTGCTCTCAAAATAAACGAAGATGAAACCCCGCTTATAAAAGAAATGATACATGATGCGCTTGATGGTCAAAAACAAAATACATTTCTGGTACCCGTGATCAAAAAAAACGAAATACAAATCGATTGTGATCATTCACAAATGTACGGGAGTATGTATCTGCACTGCAAAAATCAAAAAGGATTGCTTGCATATGTCCTCCATCTTTTTGATACACTCAACATTGAAATTGCAACTGCAAAAGTACATAGTCTCAAAAATAGTGTCAGAGACATGTTTCTTATCGAAAAAAATGGAAACTTTTGTCATAATATCGATATAATCATCGCGAAACTTACAAAAAAAGAATAAGAAAGAATTTAAAAATGTGTGGAATTGTCGGATACTTGGGAAAAAGAGAAAAAAGAGAGATTTTGCTTGATGGCTTGCAAGAGCTTGAGTACAGAGGTTATGATTCGGCAGGCATCGCTGTTATAGAAGGCAAAAAACTTAACAGCTTTAAGGCTGTTGGAAAACTCGAAAATCTTCGGGAAAAAACTAAAAATTTCCAAACGGACGGTTTTGGCGTATCTATCGGGCATACACGCTGGGCAACACACGGAAAACCTACCGAACTCAATGCCCATCCGCACCTTGGAGCATACAGTTATGTCGTACATAACGGCATTATTGAAAATTACCAAACACTCAAAAAAGAGTTGCAATCAGAAGGCGTAAACTTTTTAAGTCAAACCGACACCGAAACCATTGTGCATCTTTTTGAAAAATACCACAAACAATCAAACAACCCTTTTGCCTCATTTATGCAAACGATTGATAGACTCGAAGGTGCTTATGCCACCCTTCTTATCTCGGAATCAGCGCCCGATACTATCTTCTTTGCCAAAAACGGTTCCCCGATGCTCATAGGATTTGATGGCGATGAGATTTATTTTGCTTCCTCCGATACGCCTATCATAGGAAAAGCTAAAGAGGTTTACTATCTAGAGGATGGTGAATACGGCTACGCAAAATCGGGTACAGTCAAACTCTACAACACCGGTGGCGAGAAGAGTTTTATTAAACAAACGCTCTCTTCAGACAAAATACTTGCGCAAAAGGAAGGCTATCGTTTCTTTATGGAAAAAGAGATCTATGAACAAAGCCGTGTGATGGGTGAAACGATAATGGGCCGCATACTTGATGATAGGGTCGATTTTGAAGAGCTGGATGCAGCTTTTTTTGACGGGATCCACGCTGTGAAGATCTGTGCATGCGGCACCAGCTATCACTCTGCCCTTGCCGCGTCCTACCTTTTTGAGCGTATTTCAAAAATACGCTGCAATGTTGAAATTGCCTCTGAATTTAGATACAAAGAGCCGCTGCTAACCAATGATACACTTTTTATCACCATTTCACAAAGCGGAGAAACTGCCGATACACTTGAAGCACTGAAAATGGCAAAAAAAGCAGGACTTAAAAGTCTAAGTATCTGCAATGTGGACAACTCTTCCATCGTCAGAGAGAGCGATGCTGCGATTCTCACGCGTGCCGGCATCGAAAAGGGGGTTGCCAGCACCAAAGCTTTTGCCACCCAAACAATGGTGCTTTGGATGCTTGCGTTGCATATGGGCCAACGAAAACAGACTATTTCACAAGAAACCCTTACTGCTGAAATAGGCGCCATGCTTCAGACCCCCAAAGCCCTTATCGTAACCGATGTGCTTCATGAAAAATTACATAGGCTCTCCAAACGCTATCTGCACGGACACGGTTTCTTTTTTATCGGAAGAGATATCTTTTATCCTCTTGCACTCGAAGGAGCACTAAAACTTAAAGAGATCAGCTACCTTCATGCAGAAGGGTACCCCGCAGGCGAAATGAAACACGGTCCCATCGCTTTAGCCGATAGCGAACTTTTTACCGTTGCACTGATGCCAAAAACGATGCATTACGATAAGATCAAATCCAACGTCGAAGAGCTGAGTGCCCGCGATGCAACCATCCTGGCAATTTCACCTGAGCCTTTTGGATTGGCGGACGACTTCATACAAACTGCCTATGATACCCATCCCATGCTCGAATTTTTCGAGATGATGGTGGTTACCCAACTGCTTGCACTGGAAATTGCCGTAAGACTCGGGAATGATGTCGATATGCCAAGAAACCTCGCCAAATCGGTGACGGTAGAATAAAATTTCTCTTCTCTTTCTAAAAAAGGGTATGCCATTCTTGAGGATAAGAATTTTCCGTGCCAATAAATAATCTAAGGTTTGAAGTACTGAAAAAGTAAATGGTATTTTTATCACGCAAAAGCAGAAAATGATTGAAGAAAGAGCTGCAGCCAGGATATCCCGGTTGCAGAGCAAGATAAAGGCATAACCCTAGAAAGTGTATGTTACGCCTACATTTACAGAATCAACAACGAAATCTGATGCTATAAGTGTTCCGTCAAACCCTTCGTCATCATACAATCTTGTGTAGTCTGCAAATACACCGATATTTTCAGTTACTGCATAACTTGCGCCTAGACCCCATTGGAAACCGGATTCAGATACATCAACATCATAATTGTCAGCTTCAAATGTTACTTGGCCGTATCCAAGCAATGCATACACGTCAAATGCTTCCATTACCGGATACATTCCTTTAAGATAGATACCGATGTTTGTCATATCATCACCTTCGATACCATCTAAATCTGCGATACTAGAATCAACCTCGGGATCATCTACATTCATTGTGTATCTTGCTTCAAGACCCAAATATTGGTTGTATTTGTACCCTGCCAACAATAGTGCTGAATTTGCAGTAATATCTCCGTATCCATCCACATCAGCATTCATATAAGAATACCCCAAACCTACATAGAATGCGCCAGGGAACGGAGCTGCTTCTAC
>KB225297.1_pt11 | contig 11851 bp, 14 predicted proteins | sample 524768 | NCBI WGS metagenome assembly AMQJ01 (sample SAMN00998488, study PRJNA167727) | sediment metagenome | isolation source: subsurface aquifer sediment | place: USA: Rifle, Colorado | collected Aug-2009
AGATTTAGGATTGTATCAACACCTAAATATTCAGAGAATCCAGGCATTGTTGATTACGACAAAGACAATCACTATCAATCGACCGAAATACACTACGTTACGCTGAATGACATTATTCTGGCCTTTTCGAACGGAGATTACGAGCGCGGCCAAGAGATCAAAAAGCTTTACAACAAACGAAACGGAAACCAAAATAATCAGAGCCAGTACGGTAATCAATCTTACGACGGGAACCAATTTAGAAACATGAGTTTTGCTTCTGAATCAAATTCATCCTACGTTTATCTCGAACATTGGACAAAAGTAAGCGACTTTGAAGCCATTACATACGATCCTTTAGATGGAACCGGAACACCTACGGCTCACAAATGGGGAGATATTGAGAAGATTAAAAAAGAAGTTGATCTGGAAAATCAATCAAGACTTGAAAAATCGGAAGGACAAATACCGGAACAGGAATTATTCATCCAATTTAAGACCAGTTACGTTGAGCGCGGATATGTTATTTACATGACACCGTGGGGCGAAGTTTTAGGAGTAGAAGAAAGCCCATACACAAACAGTTGTTTTCCTTTTGCCACTACACCGCCGGATATTAACGGTGAAATGTGGGGATTAGTGGAGGAATTGATCAATCCACAGCTTTCGATGGACAGGCAGATACTTAATGCAGACTCGGTTATCTCAAATGCTTCAAAAGGAGTATGGTTGATACCTGACGTTGCGGTTCCTGACGATATGAGCAATAAGGAATATGTCGGAGAACTAAAAAAAGCCGACGGTGTGGTTATTTATAAGGTCCGGCAGGATATGACTGAAAAACACGTTCCACAACAGGTTTACGCTAATTCAGCGAATGTTTCTCAGAATATTCAGCAAATGATTCACTTGTACTCAAACCTTGTGGACGAAGTAAGCGGAAATTACGGAGCAGCACAGGGAAGGGATACCGGACAAAAAACAGCTTCAGGATACGCACAGGAAACCGTTAATGCCGGATTGAATGTACGCGAAGTTATGGAAACATTCTCGACCCTTCAGGTTAAAAGGGATGAACTCATCTTAAAATTTATCCTTCAGGGTTACACCAAAGAAGATTACGAACGGATAACCGGAGAAGCCATTGACCCGATTGAGTTGACTCATTATAATTTCAGCATCGAACAGAGCCGGGGAACTAATTCACCAGCTTATAGGATACAGCTTGAACAGGAATTATTACAACAGGTCATGACCGAACTTCTACCATACGAAGTATTTCTTGAAGTTTCAACCAACCCGGTAATGATTCAGGCCAAACAGAAGTTTGCTGAATGGAAGAAAAAACAGCAAATGAACCCACAGGCAATTCCCGGGCAATTACCACAGCAGCAAGTAGCACAACAACAACCAGTAGCACCACAATAATATGTACAGCGTTAAGCCCATTGGAATAAATATTAAGGATATTGACCGGGAAGTACAGGACGGTTCGCTTCTGGAAAGCATTAATATGCAGTGGCGTGATGGATCATTTAAAGTCATTCCAGAGCGTTTATTAAGCGATATTACCGCCTATCAGTACACTACTATTATTTTTCACAAGGTAGGAGATGAAAATCAGATTAATGTAATTGGATTCAATAAATACGGGACTTCGCAGTATCTGGCCTTTGATATTCCTGAATATTTAGGAGGATCATTAAACGGAAACAATAAATTATACTGGTTTGGAACCATTTTAAACGGTGACTATACATCAGGAACACTTGTTGATATTGGTGTTACCCAAACTGTAGGAATGTCGTTCACTATATCCAATGGATTAATTTATTTCATGGGCGACGGAAGTTCAGAAGAAGAACAGTTTTATCTAAAGATTGAATTTGACGAAGCAACATCTACCTATAAGGCCTACGATATGTATAAATGGAAAACCTTAATTCCATTTTACCCTTATCAGGATGATATTTCTTTACTGGCTCCAATAAATACTTATATGGCATTTTCTCAATGTGGAATAGTATTAATAAGGTTTGCGGTAGTTTTAAAGAGCGGGGAGGTTGTTCTTCATTCGCCTATTTACGGAAATTTATTGTATGGAATTAATCGATCAGATGCAGCTTTCGCAAAAGGCGATACTGTAGATAATATTCACACATTCGTTAATCTCGATCTTTCTTTTTTAGATTCTGATTTATTCGACGAAGAAGTATCAGCGATAAATGTTTACGCTTCTACTGCCGATTATGAAAGCAAGTTCCTTCAGGCTTATTCAGGTACATACAATGAGGCTTATCTTATCAACAAGTCTGACATAAGGGGTAAAATGAGCAAAAAAGCAGAAGAACCCTTTTATCTTGTAAAGACAATTAACGCCCCTACGTCAAGTGAAAAACTAATGTTGTCAGTCGGGTCTATTGACTCAGACATAGAACTGCCTGCCGGAGTTTCCTACGATTATTCAAAGGTTGATATTTCGTCAATTGCAGCCGGAGAGATTATGCCTGTTGATAATTTTACCTACCATAAACTTTACGGAAAGATTACCTCATACAATGGCAGACTTGTAGTTAAACGACCTACTACCGTCCTTTCAGGAGGACACATCAGGGCTTTGGCTGTAACGGCAAGTACTTCTGACGAGGCATTTTCTATTATTACAGAGGACGGTACGATCGTAGGAATTTCTTATGCGATAGACCGGGCTGTTGAATTTGCAGATACAGCAGTCTCTACAAGAGGTATCTTGTCTTACCCTGATATAAGGGCAAATCTTATTGGGGTTAACGACCTGACTGGTGCTGATATTAGAATGTTTAAATGCAGAAAAAATACCGGACACAATATGTCTTGTAATTTTGACATAATCAAGGCAGAGGAAGGAAGTGTTTCGTTTGCAGTTTCATCAGATCCGGGTAAACTTGAATCGAAAACCAATTACTCAATCTATACAACTTACGACAATACAATAAATCCAGATGGATCAGGACTTGTTGTTTATAACGTTCCAACAGAGCTAATGGACACCACGGTGGAAGTTGCTAATGTTATTGATTTAACAAAGGAAACAACTGTAATAACCAGAAAATACCTTCCAGACGTTGATAAATATATATCTTACAGGTATGCTTCGGACGAATATACCGTCGATAATACCGGAACCGGAGGGGTTGGTAAGTTTGTTTTGTCTTTTGCACCTGAAATCATGTTAAGAATAACTTACACATCTCTAGGTGTTCCAATAGTTCCAGATACTACAATTGTTATTCCATCAGAAACAGATGCTAAAGTCAAATATTCATCAGAAAACAGGATTCAATTTTCACAGGCCGGAGAATTTAAGGTGTGGCCAGCACTTAATTCTTACCGAATTGGCGAAGGAAAAGTAATGAGTCTTGGTATTGGCAGCGTAAGCCCTTCAGAATCGCAAGTTATTTCTCCAATCATCATAGGAACGACTGACGGAACTTACACGATCAACTTGGACCCGATGGGGAACAACTTTATTGCATCGATAACCAAGACTAAAAACATTCCTTTCATTTCGGAGGAAATTTTAGAGATTGACAACAACATTTTATTTGTCAGCGACCGTGGATTGATGGTTTTCTCTAACGGAGACATTCAAAACCTAACGGCAGGATTCTTTCCACAACAGGGTAACGGAGGATTCCCGGCATCTGATAGTATTTTTTTTGGATATAACTTGCTTACATCTGAATTTTTAGGAGGAATGGGTAATCCCTATCAGCTTGATGATATTGTAACTTATATGCGAGGTGCTTTATTGGCCTACGACAGCCGGAGAAGAAATATATGGTGCTGTAATCCTACCTATAATTTTTCATTGGTGTACAATCTTGATGTAGCTCAATGGTGCATGAGTACGACTGTATTTACTCAGAAAATGGACTTTTTCAGCATTTTAAACACCCCAGAAGGCGAATTGTACACGCAGTACATGATTAAGCTTGTAGGGAACAATACCCTAGCTATTTTGAGCGGTGAAGATCCAGATAAAGAAGTCTTCTATCACATCCTAACCCGACCAATTAAATCGCAGTATGTCGATGATTACAAGGTATTGTCAAGGGCAATGATAAGAACATTGCTTGTCAGAAGTGGCAGTACCGGCTATGTGTATTTAGGTTTGTGGGGGCAACAGGATATTGACCGGAATAAAAAATCAATTCCGATAGCCATTAAAAAAGATAACCGGAACTCAGTATTTCCCAACAACATCAGATACCATTTACCTATCAATTGCCGAAAAGGTAAATACAAATCACTTACCATACTTCAGGGAGGAAAAGCCCTTCCTGAAAGTTACATTTCATCCTTTGATTTGGATATTTCATTAGTTGACAACAAAAAATTAAGATAACATGGCACGATTAAAAATTACCTACGTCGATAAAATCAATGTTATTCCGGTAGTTACCAGAGAAGAACAGGCCACGGCAGAAGATTTTAACGAGATCAAAGCAGTCATAAACAGTCTTGTTGATGAAATAGACTTAGTTGGTCTTATGGAAGAAGCCCCGGAAGATGGAACGCCATACGTCAGGCAAGACGCAGGTTGGATTGTAATGCCAGGAACTTTGCAAATGGTATTCAGGGTTGAAGTTCCAGCCGGTGATGTTTCTGAACGAGCCGCCGGAGCAGTTGGTGGAACCGGAACAGCAGGATGGACATACGCAGCAGCAGCCAATCCTAACGACTTGCAAATAACTCACGGTTTAGGGCGAAAATTTGCAAACGTGACTGTTTCTTACATGGATGGAACCGAACAAGTTGGCTTAATGGGAAGTTTAGCTTATACCGGACTTTCGGCACCATCAAATAATGTTTTAATCATTAAAGGGTTAAGCACAAAAGCATTTCCATTAACCATTAATTTAATCTTTTCATAATGGATTCAAGGGAATTTCTGGAACAGGTTGATTGGGAAACAAACATATACGATGTTCGTTTATTCTCGGAGGAAACGGAGTTAGTGCCTGCTAAGTGGATCGCTACCGTTAAACCCAAAGACCAAAACGACAAAGGTTCTGATATTCCTATTGAGATTGACTATTACCTGATTGATAACATGGGTAATCAATTCAGAATAATCGACAATGAATATTTAGTCGCTGGGGATATTCTTGTTTCTGATGATTTTCGATGTGGTTGGTGTCCACAGCCTGACTTAACCGGACTAATCGTTAAATCAGTTGGTAACGGGGCTGCTCCTCACGTTTCTTCGGCTAAACTTGACCGTTTGGATAAGGTGGCTAAAGAAGCCGTTCAGAACAGAGAAAAAGACATTCTTTGGAAACACCCGAAAGACATTAACGAAAAATGGCATCCTGAAGGGTTGTTGTTTACCGCTGACCCGACCGACAATAAAATTATCAATTGGGTAGACGGCAAAATATTCATTACCCTTTGGCCTGAAAATTTGATTTCGGACTACGTTTTTGACAACGATATTCTTGGACCAAAAAATAATTACCATCCCGAACGAGTCTATACTTTTACTGCCGATACATTTACTTGCCCTGACGATGAATTACATTACATCTACGCAGTACTTCCACTTGACATTAGTATTTTATCGGGATCAATTGTTATTGAAAAGACCTACCGACCAGAAAGGTACTATACCGATATGCTTACTATTTTATTGGGTACTTATACTATTCCTGACGGAGAAGGCAAGCGAATATTCCTGTTTGATTGGAGTGGTGGCATAAACGGAAAAGATGGAATAGATGGAACAAACGGAACCGACGGGTCGGATGGAACAAACGGTGTTGACGGTCAGGATGGAAACGGAATTTCATCAATCGTATTAACATCTACCATTGGACTTATAAAGACTTACATTATTACTTTCACTGATTCAAGTACATTTGAATATACTGTTACAGATGGCACTGATGGCGCGGATGGAAATGATGGTTTAAGCGGTTCTGACGGGATTGGTATCGTTTCGATAGTTCTTACAAATACAGTGGGTTTAATTGATACATATACCATAACATTTACGGACTCATCCACTACTACGTTTAATGTTACAAATGGGGCAGATGGTTATAATGGAATAGATGGTAGCAACGGACTGGACGGAGCAGACGGAAACGGAATCGCTTTAGTTACATTAATTAATACTGTTGGTCTGGTAAAAACATATCGAATTACTTTTACTGATGCGACAACCTTTGATTTTGATGTAGCAGATGGAGCAGATGGTTCAATTCCTCTTGAAGTTACTGGACTAACTCTTTTATCAACCGGATGGACTTTGGTTTCTGGCTTCTACGAATACGACTTAGCTAATGCCAATATCACAGCAACATCGGCAGTTGACGTAATACCAGCCAAGGCCGATATAGCAATAGTCAAGGCAGCAGACATTATGCCTGAAACATTATCAAGTGCCGGAAGCGTGAAACTATACGCTACTAATGCACCAACTGGCAACATTGGAGTCACAATAATCATTACGGAGGTAACGACATGATAGGAAAATTTCACAATCCTTACGGCGGTTCAGGAACCACGCCGGATTGGGCGACGGAATGCCCGATACATGGATATATCATAGATCCAGGCTTGCCATATACGCCTCCAATTGATCCGGGAATACCAAGTATTGAAGAAATAATATTATTATGTACGAATAATTCACCTTTTGCACTTTCGGTTTATTGCACAATTTCAACGGGAAAATACTATATAGATGTTTACGATAGTACTGGAACTTTTGTTGAAACAACAATGCAGGTTAATTCAAATACCATTTTGCCATACTATTTTCCAACCGATGTTCCGGGTTCGTATTATGTATTAAAAATAAAGGTTACGACAGGAGTTTTTCAGGCTTTTAAAGTAAGTACGATATCCGGTTATTCAGGAAACTGGCAAATTTTATATGCCAGTTTTAATACGCCAAACCTAACAAGCTTAGTTAATGCTTTTTTGAATATAAAAGCAATCAGAGGAGTTGACTTTATTAGCTCAATGGATAATTTAACCTCAATGGCTACAATGTTTTCAGGTGCGGGAATTATTTCCTACACAATGCCTCATTCATTACCAGCTTTAACGACTGCATCATCAATGTTTACAGAATCGGATATTTATAAAATATTTTGGGATGCTGATGCAAATTACCCTTCATTAGTTGAAATCGGAGGATTTGTTCAAAACTGTAATAATGTTGACACTGTTCAACTTCCAAATGCTTTACCTGAATTAACCGGATTTTCAAATTTTTCCCGAACAAGTAATTTGAGAAATATACGAATGATGTTAACCGCGGCTAAATTGTTAACGATTGAATTTGCTTTTTATGATGCCAAATATTTGGAAGGAGATATTTTGTGGCCTGAAATGACTTTAGTAACAAATATATCTACCGTTCACTATGATAATTTCCGATTAAATAAAATAAAGTTTCAGGGATTAATGTATGCAATAACTTCGGCAACCGGATTTTATGATATAGCAAGAAATTGCACTATTTTATCGGAATTTGAGTTTCCGCGAGAAACGGCAGGATCAACACAAACAACTATGTTTAATGCGTCACCAGCTATATCTAAGTTAAAATTGCCAGACATTGCCACAAATGCGACGTTAACAAATTTTGCGAGTATGGGACTGGCAGCATTTTTAACAAGTATTACGGGTGAGTTTGACAATTCTATTGATACTGATTATGAAATGGTTTATGCAGGAATAGCTCTTGCAGAATTGAATTGTGTTAAGATGAAATGTTCAAGATTGGAATTAGGTGCTACCACCACGCATAATAAATTAACCAGAATTGATATAGATTGGGCTAATTCATCATTTAACTTTAGTACAACACCCTTAAAATTATATTGCAATTTGGATGCAACTGAATTGGATAGAATATTTGGGTTATTACCTACAATAACCGGAAAGACGTTATATATTAAAGGAAATCCGGGAACGGCAACTTGTACACAAAGCATCGCAACGGCAAAAGGATGGACGGTAAATACAACGACGTAATACGGGAAAGGTGGAGAGTTTTACCACGTTGCATTAATCGTTAAAATATAGGGGAAATAAAAGCCCCGGATCCGGTAACCGTAGTTTAAAAGGACGATGAACAAAAAGATAAAATACTATTAACCCTTTCCTGTTTGAGTACAGGAATCTAAAACTCTCATAAAAATGTCAGAAAAAGAATCTCAATTTATCAAATGGCTTTCAATAATCGGTGGAAGTCTAGTTGTATCAATATTAATCGGTGCATTTGTATTTTATGCAACTACCATAAAAGCACAGTCAGCACAGGATGAGAAAAATAAAAATATTGAGATTCGTATGCAAGCTCAGGAACTAAAGACCGAAACGATGCGTGTTGAATGGAGAGAAGATATTAAAGAGGTTAAATCTGGCATTGATAAGATTGCGACACGTTTGAACGAACAGGCTGGATATGTTTTAAAACAAGGCAGATAGTATGAAATTACTGTTAACAATACTCATTTTATTTTGCCTGAATGTTTCGGCTCAGACCTACGTTAAAGTAGCTGATAGAGCAGAATACGCTAAATATGAGAAGTGGGGAAAAGACTCTATTTGGGTTGACATTGTGCAATACGGAAAAGCAACGGTAGTAAACCCTAAAGTATTAGGGTTGGATTATCAGCTTTACAAGGCTATAAATGGCAATTATACGAGTAGCCTACTAAAAGATACAGTTTGGTATCGGCTTTGGCATAGAGGACTTAAAACAACAGCCATATCGCTAACGTCAGACCAAGTATTGATTACTAAAAAGGTTCGCATCAAAACACAGCGATGTGAAACTACTCCGGCACATTATTATTTAGAAAGAGATAAACTAAGAAGTCAATGGTAGAAGCAATAATTGATAAAAATGGAGATGTAAATATTTACGAATATAAACCAGATCGAAAGGATTGTATTTGTCATTATGACATTATTGTCGTTCCTGAAACGTTTATCAATCCTAAAATATTAGAAAAATTGAAACAAAGTAAAGAACCGTTAAGAATATGAAAAGCGCAAAAGAAATCTATATGTATCTTCTGGCTACGGTAATTATAGCCGGATTCTTCATTACATTGGTTTTTATGATCCGCTCAGGACAGTACAAGACTGAAGTAAACATGATCGTCGGTGCCTTAATCGGGGCATTTATAACCGTTGTTGGCTTTTTCTTTGGCTCTTCAAAATCAAGTACCGATAAAACAGAAATGATACACAATTCAACACCAATAAAACAAGAAAATGAAAACAATTAATTTATTACTCGTAATCTCAGTTCTGTTGGTAGGCTGTCGCTCGACTAAAAAGATAGTCGAATCATCGGCAGTAATTTCCAACCAAACCGAAACGGTTCAGAAAGTAGATGTAAAGGAAGAAACCAAAGTCAACAACGATAAATCTACCTACAAAAAAACTACAATTACAGAAACCGAATATTTGACACCACAAAAGACAACAGGCGAACAAAAAGCTCCAAGTGGTTCAACAGAACAGCAAGAACCAGAAAGTGTCATAAAAGCCGTAAAAGTGACCATTATTGAGGAAGGAACAAAAGACAATAGCATTGTGGAAACAAAAAAGGTGGACAATACAGAAACAGCAACCAAGACCGAAGATAAAAGCGAGATCGAAAATAAGACAGTCGAGAAAAAAACCGTACCAATTCCCTGGTGGCCGATATTTGGAATAGGAGTATTAATATTCGCGGCCTTCGTTTATTTCAGCAAGTCAGGATTTGGACTTATTGTGAAAACTTTCATTAAAAAACTATTCGCATGAGAGAACTTGTAGAAACAACACTTAAGGAACTTGGTAAATATTCACCCGATGCGGTCAATTTGATTCTAGGCACCATTGCGCAAGAAAGCCACTACGGAAAATACAGGAAACAACTTGGAGAAGGTCCGGCACTAGGCATCTGTCAAATTGAACCGGCCACGTTTAATGACTGTATTGTGAACTACATCAATTACCGACACGAATTAAAGCGAAAGATTCTTGAAGTGAGCGGCGTTTCAGCCTTCTCAGTGAACGATCTCTATTTAAACGACCGTTTATCTATCTGCATGGCTAGAGTTAAATATATGAGAGATTCTCAGCCAATCCCAAATACAATTGAAGGGTATGCCGAATATTATAAGCGCATTTATAATACAGTAGATGGAAGGGCAACGGAAGCACAATTCATAGATAATTATAAAAAATACGTTATTCAAGACACTATTAGGTGAATATAATTTTATTTATTATATTTGTATTGAATTTAAAATTAAATCAATGATTGACAGTGTTTTTGGTAATATAAGGGTGATTAAATATATTGGTAAGTCTTATTATGAATGTGAATGTACGTGCAATAATATTATTCATGTTCGCAGAGAAAAACTAGTTAATAAGACAAAAACAGATTGTGGCTGTATAAAAAAAGAAAAATATTTTAAAAGATGGGTTGGATTAAGATTTGGTAGGTTGGTAATAAACGAAATACTATCCGGAAGAAGGGCTTTGTGTATGTGTGATTGCGGAAATGAGTCTATTGTGTGTTTACAGAATTTAAAAAGAAATAATACAACAAGCTGTGGCTGTAAATTTAAAGAACATAAATGGACTTTAGAAAATTTGCCTGTCTTATATAAAAGCGAATACAGATCATGGTCGATGATGAAAAATAGATGTTTAAATCCAAATGCGGATCAAAACAAGTATTATAAGGATAAAACAATATGTAGTGAGTGGATTGGTAGTTTTAAATCTTTTTTTAATGATATGGGAGAAAAGCCAATTCCAAAGAATAAATATTCAATAGATAGAATAAATAATGATATGGGATATTATCCAGAAAATTGCAGATGGGCAACAATGAAAGTACAGAACAACAATAAGAGGAAAAGAAATACGTGTTTATAATTCGGAACTGGGAGCCGGTAAACCTGAAGAATTTATAGAAAATTATAACAGATTTGTTTTACATGATGATATTACATAAAACAGAAAATCCCCTACCGAACTAACGATAGGGGATTTTTTAATACACTGAAATTATTTCCTCTGATTTGATTTTTCTTTCCCTTAACTGCTTGAAAGAAACGTTTGATCTATGATAGTTAATCATATTCTTTTTGCCTCCTTTTTTACTTGGAAATGGTTCTAACCTTTTGAAATAAACGGTTCGCCTATACTGAAAGTGAGGAATCAAATATAAATTACCTTTTAAATCTGCAACTAAATAATCAAATCCGCGATACCTATATGCTATTTTTAAAAGTATTGGTTTCATTGGTATTTTGAGTACTTAGATGTGGGTATTTACAAGTTATGTGCAAGCATATCGGCGACCGACATACTTGCACATTGACAATTAGAGCAACGACTTTTGAGCCATTTCTTGAAGTTTTTCCTTGATAATCTCGGTAATGACTTCATTGTGTTTGTAGTCGTTAATGGGTTGGGCTGCGATACGTTCAGCCATTCGACAGGCGTAATCCTCTTCGACAGGGGTTAAGCCGTAAACGGCACTCGGTAAATGGTATTTTGTAAAAGCTGGACACTTACTTGTTTTTGGAACATCAATTCTTACGAATGACTGACCAGCAATTACTTGTTCGGTTACTTTTCCTGAGAGTTGGTTATGTCCGAATAACTCAACGATTGCCCAGGTTTGAAAAGACACTTGTTCTTTTTCCATTGTTTTAAAAATTAAGTAGTTAAAAATATGATTGATAATAAATGCCTAGCACATAACTTCAGCTACCCGTCAAGTGCGGCAGCAGTGGTTTTCGGTGTGCATCTCTCCGCCCAAGCAGTTTTTCGGCTTGGGCGGAAATCGCCCGCA
>KB223575.1_pt1 | contig 11805 bp, 7 predicted proteins | sample 524768 | NCBI WGS metagenome assembly AMQJ01 (sample SAMN00998488, study PRJNA167727) | sediment metagenome | isolation source: subsurface aquifer sediment | place: USA: Rifle, Colorado | collected Aug-2009
GGAAAGGATGCGGGCCGGTCTGTTGTGGCTGTTATTTTGATACGCACGGCAAGATGCCTCCTTTTAAAAGATTCTTTGTCCGTCAATCCAGGAAATTATCGTCGCAAAATGGCTCAAATTCATTTGTCATGCCGATATCATCGTCATACCTGCACTGGGCAACCGATATCCAATGGTTTTCTTCTTTATCCTTTTTGTTGAATAAGGGGATACGCCGGTACAGGATCTGACCATTTGAATAGAGTTGGCTGAAACCTGAAAGCTGGAGACCGACCAGGAGGCGGTCTGCTTTAATGAAATCTCTTTTCTGGATGAATGACTGGTATTCCTGGAAAAGAGATGCGGGCAGCACCTGGACCCCGGTAAATTGTTCGTAAAATTTTTCTTCTGTTTCCCTGTGTTTTGAAAAGGGGGCAAGCATGCTCAGGGCGAATTCGAACATCTTGCTGGTTTCGTCAAATTCTTTTTGTTCTTTTTCAGGCCAGCCATCGTATACCTTGTCCATTAATGTTTGGATCTCTTTTTCATGGATATGGCTGATCTGTTTCAAACATGCCAATGTGGCATCAACCAAGTTATCCGGGTATATCCAATGATCATTTTCTCCCCCTTGGGAAAAGACATAAATCGGACAGGGAGGCTTTTTATATCTTCTGTTAATTCTTCCAAATCTTTGGAGCAGCCGGTCTATTGGTGCCGGTTCTGTGTACATGACATCAAAATCAATATCCAGGCTGACCTCAATGGCCTGGGTTCCGACAAGCAGCCTTGTTTTGTCGTTGAATATCTTTTTTTCTTTCGTCTGCCGGTCTCTGCCGGTGAACCGGCTGTGAAGAATTACCCTTTCGTCAGCCATTAACAATGACGACAATTCTTCGTATACTTTTTGAGCCTGGGCCACAGTATTGCATACCACCAGAACTTTTTTCTGGGGATCATTAAGTTCCTGCTCAATTTTTTCAAGATGGTCCCAGATAGAATCCTCCAGCAAAATAACGGCATGCCTTGGCTTTCGTTCAAGGAACTGTTTATCCGCCCGGATTTCACATTTGACACCAAGGGTCTTTTTGAGAATATCCAGCATAAATCCGGGCATGGTTGCCGTCATGATCATTACCTTACAACCGAGGTGGCGGATCAGGTATTGAAGGAAAATATTGATTTGGGCAAATGTTCTGGCATCATACGCATGGATTTCATCAAAGATGAGTTTTGCGCCGCTTAAATGGGCCAGCCCTGTTTCAAATCCTTTTACCCCGTATCCGAATTTTAGAATCTGAAACGGCGTAATGATTTTTAAAGGGGTGATGATTTTCCGGTATTGATCCGCAATAACTTCTAATTGTGAAGGTTCTATTTGGTGTTCGATTTCAAGGAAGTTGTAGAGATAATCTGTGAGCTTGCCGTGCTGGACGCCAACGATGGGACTTTCTTCTGGCGATGCCATCTGTTCTGTCAAACGGGCATGCATGGCATTGATGGATGCGGTATATGGCAGAATATAGTAAGCTCTTCCCTGTTCGCTTTTTATCTGATTTTTTAGCCAGGCCATGGCCGCTTCTGTTTTTCCCGAGCCTGTCGGTGCAACCAGGATCAGATTGGCATGGGTGGCTCCGCAACTGTGCTGGTGATAATATAAGGCTCCGTAGGTTTCTTTGATCTGGTACAGAAATTTAAAATGGGAATTTTCCAGGTTGTGGAGTTTTTCAATACCTGCTGAGCCGTAGTGATCACAAAGTTTTAATGCGCCCCAGAGCATCATTTGCTGCCAGTAAATATCTGTGTCAGGGGTTGACTTGCGATAAGATTTTGCAATGGCCTGAAAGGGGTGTGCCTCGGAAAAGCAATGTTTAACTGTGTCCGTTGATAATGATGCTGCAAACCCATGGCTTTTTGAAAAGGCCTCTATATCTTTAAGAAAGAGCTGAAAACCTTCATCAGCGATAATTCGTTCAACCCCCATTAAGAAGTTTTCAGGGTGATACCCCAGTTTTTGATATTTCCTTTCCTCATCAAACTCCATTTCAAGCCATCGTTTATCCTTGAATTTTTCACCCAGACTCTGAAAGTCTTTGTGATGGGCCAAAATCGCTTGCCGGATTAAAATCAGCTCATCTTCCGTGAATGTGCCCGGATTAAAAAGTTCTGTAAATGGAACGGAATATAGCTCATGCCGTTGTCTTATCCAGAGGTTTTTTATGTTCTTCAACACGTTTTGAAATTCAGGGTGGAGTTTGCCAACGTCATGGAGGCAAATAGCCCAGAAAAGCAATTTCCAGAAATTTTCAGCTTGTGACGTCTGGGTTAACGACGGGATACAGTCTCTTAAGGCGCTGAAAATAACAAGGCAGCTCCTGATGTGCTCTGTCAGGGACGAACCATCTGATTTTCCCCATGGAAACTTGATTTGATCACTGCCAGAAGATGTCGATGTCAAGGTCGTCATCGTAAATGCCTTTTGCCTGTAAAGGGGTTCTTTGGTGATGATTTTTATCAAGAATATAAAAAGGAGCCGTCCCGAGATTTCTTCGCGGCAGACTGTTATCAAAGGATCTGGGAAGTGCCTGGATGGGCGCGGCAAGGTAATAGCACGACGCCTCTTTTGCATGGGGCTTGTTAAACGGTACCAGAGTCCCTTTTATTTTCTCAATCTCATCCTTTTCCATGACAGAAGCCAGTTGTTTGATTTCCCTGACCGAGGCCAGATCCCCTGACCGTCCCAGAATCATTTGAAAATGAGGGGCTTCAAATGCCCGTGCTATTATTTCTTGCGAAGTGTAAAGGAAAAGAGAACCATCAATTAAAAATTCCCGTTTCAGGACATTTTGTTTTATTCCGCTCAGCTTCTGGCCCATTTGATATATCGTCTCAAGATCCACCCCTCTGCTTTCATAGGTAAAGAAAAATCCAAACTTTTCTTTATCTGAAATCGTGAAAGGGTGCCCCATGGCCGCAGATATCAACCCGTTCAGAGTACTCAGGGGCGGCACCGGCAGGGTAGGCTGGGTTCCGCTGATGAGATTCGGGTATCTGAACGATGTTGTCCAGCAGGTCAGATGGATTCTGTAAATAGTGGTTGTCATGGCTCAACCTTAAAGGGTAAAGGTTTCAAGAAAGGCGTTAATGGCCTGCATAATGGAACCGCAGGAAATGTTTTCATTTTCGGAAACCAGTTTTTCCAATTCCGTTTCAAGCTTGAGTTCATCAAGGAATCCGGATCTAATTCCAATAAAAATTTTTTCGTCAAACTGATCTTTATAATCGGAAAGGATCTCTTTAAGTGCTTTGATTGAAAAGATGGTCTGGTTGCCGGGACCGGTGTTTTCCTGAATGATGGATGAGAACGGGTGGTTCCCGCTTTTGAATTTGGTCAGGATGATGAGTTTCGGGGTGACATCTGCCATGTTGGTGGCCTGTTTGGCGCCGCCTGACAGATAGGCCAGGGCCTTAACGGCATCTGAAATTCTTTGTTTTCTTACCGTGTCAGAAATCCGGATCAGTTTCAGGGGATTGCCCTTGGCATCTTTAATCAGCGGATCTTCCACCTCTGTTGCCCCGTTTTCCAGTGCATTTTTTGACATGGTTTCATTGATATTCATAAAGCCGCTTTTATTCTGACTTGAGAAGGTGCCCACCTGGTCGATGTCAATGGAAAACTGTCCCTTCATTACAGCACAGTATTCGTCTTTACCGTAAGGAAAGGGGTCTCCGTCACTTCTGGTCATGGACGAGAAGTTCTGGGCGATGCTGGTACCAGCCGTTGCAATCAAGGCTGAATTTTTTAATGGTGAAACCCGGGTCAACGTGATGTTTTCTTTTTTTGTTTTTCCTGTTTCGGGATCAACAACTTCCTTTTTTGCGGCCCGCATATATCCGAAAAGATCGTCATCCGGATATACAGCCGGGTCGGCATCTGTGTAGGCTATCTTTTTATCCCGCGTGACCGGGGACATCTGCCAGGAAAAATTTTTCACAAGGCTTTCTCTCCACCAATACCGCCATGCCTGCCCTGACACATAGGCATATGTTCTGCGATTTTTTGTTATCTTTTTGGCGGCAACGGCGTTTTCCAGGGTTGATGCATCTGCATTTCCGGCATTATTCAGGGCGGCAACATCCACATCAATCAACATTAATCCTTGGATGGTAGTCATAAATAGTTATCTCCTTATCATATTCCTGATATTGATTTGTTAAGCATTATCTGCGTTGTCGGAGGCTTCTTCTATCCGGATGTTTTCTTCATGGAGGCGCTGGTATAGATAAATCAGCATAAGGTCCCTGATTTCGCTCCAAAACTGTCCCGGGGGGAAAAGATAGTCCAGGTACTCATCAAGGGTGATCAGGGCGGTTTGCTCAGGATGCAGCTTGTTGTGCCGTTTGACCATCCAGACAATTACGCTTCTTAATTCGTAGGCATTTTGGGGGCCTTGGATTTTAGTCAGGTATTTATTGACAGCATCCTCTTCCCTTGCCATGTCAAGGATGGTGTCAGCCACCCGTTTGATCACATTGATTCTTTCTTTTTCCATTAGCATCACCTCCTCTAAGTAGAATCGGACAATAAATTTATGGGCTCCGGGCAAGTCTTTCATATACCTGCGTCTGGCGTATCCTGCAAAAAAACTGATAATGGACTCCCCGGCCAGCAACTTTTCATAAATCAGGTTGGGATTATTCAGGTATTCTGATTCATCAAGGCGTTCATTTCCGTGTTTATTTTTCTGCCAGGATTCGATCTCGTCCTGCCAGGATGCTCCTGAGATTCTGTAATATGCCCGGACAAAGTCGTACCAGTCCTTTTTACAAGAACGAAGTACAATATCTAAAAAGGTGAAGACGGGAGCCGGAAGTCTGTATATCTCACAATCGGGGGAAGCCCCGAAATTGGTGAAATGGTATAATTCAAGAAATTGGCTTCCCCGGTCTGCTTCTGTTGTATTAATAATTTCCTTTGCAAGATTGAAAAGGGCGTTCTTGGGATTGGCATACTTGGATCTTAGGATTGCATCGCTGCTTCCAATGCCAATTGCCGAAAAATTGGCGGCAACCGTTTTTTCTCTCCAATATTTCCTCACCTCGGGGCTGTTCAACTGCAGTAAAGCCAAACACCCCCCCATCTGGAGAACGCTGAGAGGCAGAAAGAACAGATTGATTAAGCACGCTTTACAAACCATAACTCCCGGTTCATGTCCATGGTGAAAATTGGCGTAGTCACCGGAACCGGTCAGGCAAAATACGTCTCGCCCTGCTTTGAAAAGAGCGCCCTGACTGCCGCAGGTTCTGCAATAGCCTGTGGTATCCGCTGAAGATGGCTTGTCCAAATTCTGATAAAATTCGTATGTCTTCTCTTTTTTTTGCGGCGGCTTGAATGCCGGTTGTGTCACCTTTGAATTCAGAAAAAGGGCGTTGATTTTTGCCCCCCATCTGTCAACGTAAATGTCGCAGACTCGATTAATTAGATCAAGATCTGTTTGAGGTTCATTTGAAATGTCTTTAAGATAGCTCTTAGCAAGAAAGCCGTTATCTACAAAAGGATCACCTGTGAACAAATTGTGTTTTTCCATCTACAAAGCCTCTTGGCTTGAAATTCAGAATAATAAACAAAATGTGAAATAAATATAATTCCCTTCTTCTCATAACTTTATCAGAGGTTTCTTGGCAAGGGTTTATTCTATTTTTGATAGCTGTTGATTTGGGTTAGTTTTATAGTAGTGTGTATGATTTGGTTCTTATCGCTCCTGTTTGATTTCGATGTCGCGGATAATGAGTCTCAGTTTCTGTTTGTATAGAAAAGGTAATGGTGATCACCCTATAATATCCACCGATATAACTATATTTCAATTCCACTCTGGTCTGGTCTGATTTAATCTGAAATCATAGAATGAGCACCAAAAATAATTTAAAGAGAGTCCCTCTAAATGTCAAATCGTGCTTTATTTATGCAGGGATTAAAAACGTTAATCCCTGCTTTACGCTTAACTGAAAAGGTTTAAAACGACTTCTTTTTGTTTATGGATTTGATCTTCATAGAGACATCTCTCCATCTCTCCTTTTCCACACGGTCTGCGCTTTTGTTTTTCCGGGCGGAGATATATTCGAGCTCTCGTTTCATTTTAAGGTAGTTTCCCAGTCTGGCTTCGGTCAACTCTCCGTCCTGTACGGCTTGGAGAACCCGGCAGCCCGGTTCGTGGGCGTGGGTGCAGTCTGAAAAACGGCATCCGGCCGAGAACTCTTCTATTTCCGGGAAGGTAGATTCAACCCCCTGGTCAATCTCCCAGAAACTGATTTCACGGATACCCGGATTATCAATGATCATTCCGCCCTGGGGCATCATGATCAGATCCCGGGACGTGGTGGTGTGCGTTCCTTTTCCCACACTGGCGCTAACCTCGCCAGTGGCCTGGACGGTTTCACCGCACAGCCGGTTGATCAGGGTTGATTTGCCTGTGCCGGAAGAGCCGACCATGACGCTGGTCCGGCCATGCAGCAGATAGGGCGTCAACTCGGAAAGTCCTGAATCATTGAACGCAGATACCAGATGTACGGGCACGCCGAATGCGATGGATTCCGCTTCGTTTACAAAATGTTGGGGATCCTGGTGAAGATCCGCCTTTGTCAGGATAATTACCGGGGTCAGCCCGCAATTATAGACCAGGGTCAGGTAGCGCTCCAGGCGGCGCAGGTTAAAATCCCGGTCAAGTCCGGTCACTATGAATACGCTGTCAAGATTGGCCGCGATTGTCTGTTCCCGGTATTCGCCTGTTTTTCGGCTATGCATGCCTGCAGCGCCTCGGGTCAGGGCATTTTTTCGCGACAATATCCCTTCTATAGCGGTTTGTCTGACCAACACCCAGTCGCCGACCACCGGGTATGTGCTGCTGTTCTCCTGTTGAAGTTTGCCGGCCGGGGTTGCCAGGATCTCTTTTTTGCCGTCATTGATAAAAAAATATCTTTTCCTGACCCCGGTTACCCGGGCCGTAAAAAAAGAATTTTTGTTAAAACTTTTCAGCTGTGTCTGGAAATGGGATGACCAGCCCAAATGAGAGAGATATTTAAAATTATTGTCTTGTTCTAATGAATCTTTGTTGCTCATTGTTATATCCTGCCTGTCTTCGATTTTGGTTTACAGGGCTACCGCACAGACCAGCCCCTGGCTGCAATTACTGCGATATAATTTTAATTAAGTGTCGCTGCCGACAGAAAAGAAAATGAGAACAGCAGAGATTCAATTTTGAATTCTGCAGGGGAAAAAGGACTAAGTTAAAAAGTTTTAACTTAAAATAGGACGGTTTGGGTTCTAATATAACATGGATCAAACAACCGCCCTCATCCTTGTCTCCTTGTCGGCAGCGTTTGATACAATATCCAATGATTTCGTTAACATAAAATCTCCTTGATGCTGGTGCAAATGATTCCTTCTTACAGGATCGGCCCTTATTCTGTCAAGAGATATTAACTGTCAGGTTTTAGTTGATTGACTCAATAAATTAAGATGTTAAGATGTTAAAATAATTTATTATCATTTTGGGAGAAATGGATTGAATAACCTTATTGATGGAAAAAAAGGGTCCGAGTCTAATCCTAAGTTTAAATCTATTGATGGATTCGCAACGGAGAAAAAAATATCCGATTCTTATAGAATCCTGATTCCTTTGTATGCCACACACATTATTTTTGTTCTGAGTCTTTTTTTTGTTTTCATTCCCAAAGGATTTATAAATATTTTTGTTGGTATTCTTATTTTTACCATCCTTGTTTCTATCTATATTACAAGACTGGTATTCCGGATTGAACGGCAGAACAGGCAGGCTGCAACCGAAAAAAAGTTGGATGAGCTGCGCTTAAAAAAACTTCTTGAGTTAAGTCATATGGCCGAAGAATCCATTAACGCCCTTGCCGAATTTGCTTTGGAGGAAGCCTGTCAGTTAACCCAAAGCCAATTTGGGTGTCTGGCCTTTTTAAATGAGGATCAGGCCGAATTGACCATACACCGTTGGCCCAAAGAATCGGTGAATGAAACAGACTGTGGCGACAGATTGCCCTGTAAGATAAGAGAAACCGGTCTTTGGGCTGAAGTTGAGAAATCAGGCCGCGTATTGGTGATTAACGATTATGAAAATTACGCGCCGCTTTCCAAGCATAAAGTTTGCCGGGGCGATGTCAAATTTTCCCGGGTAATGAGTGCTCCGGTCTTTGAAGATGATAAAATCGTGGCATTGATTAATGTGGTAAATAAACCAGAGAATTATAACGACTCAGACATTCGCCAGCTGCATTTGATGATGGATGGGCTGTGGAAAATACTGCAGGGGAAAAAAGCTGAAATCGAACTAAAAAAGAGTGAAGAAAGATATCGGCTGCTCGCGGACAATGCCACAGATACGATCTGGATTATGCAGTTTCCGGATTTAAATTTTCGTTATGTCAGCCCGTCAATCGAATATCTTTTGGGATACACCCCTTCCGAGTTTTTGGGTTTGGATATGAAGGATTACATGACTGAGGATTCATTAAAGCAGGTTCCTGTAATTATATCAGAAGCGCTTGAAGAAGAATTTGACGACGAGGTGGAGCCAAGGCGATTAAAGGCTGTGGAATTAGAGTTGATTAAAAAGGAGGGTGCTACCATTTGGGTTGAAATTTCGGCCGGGTTTTTGCGAAATGACCAGGGTGAACCTGACAGAATATTAGGAATATCCAGAGATATATCGGATCGTAAACGTTCCGATGAGGCCTTACAGCTGACTACAAAACTGATGCGAGAGGCAGGCAGAATGGCAAAGGTCGGAGCCTGGAGCATTGATATTAAAAGCCAGGTAATAATATGGTCGGATGAAATGAATCTCATCCATGAAAGAGACACCTCTTCCTCCCCGACGTTTGACAACGTGACCCGTTTTATTGCCCCCGAGTGGCGGAAAAAAATTGTGGATACCTACTACCGGTGTGTTGGTGAAGGCCAAAGTCTTGATGAAGAGTTCGAAATCATCACGGCCAAAGGACGCCGCCGCTGGGTCCATGCCACCGGAGAGCCCGTCAGGGATGATACAGGAAAAATCACCCGCGCCATAGGTGCGCTTCAGGATATTTCAGACCGGATACAGGCGGATGAGGAGAGAAAAAAACTCCGGCAGCATCTTGATCAGGCAAGAAAAATGGAGGCCATTGGGATCCTGGCCGGCGGTATTGCCCATGATTTTAATAATATCCTTTCAGGCATGATGGGCTTTACCGATCTTGCAATGCATGAAGCAAAAGACAACGAAATACTGAAAGGGTATCTGGCCCAGGTCTCGTCCGGCAGTCTGAGGGCCAGGGATCTGGTCAGGCATATACTGACGTTCAGCAGAAAATCCGATGTTGAAAAGCAGCCTATTATTATTAATTCTGTCATCAAAGAGTCATTAAAGTTTATACGCGCTTCCCTGCCGGCCAGCATAGAAATTCAACATGATTTAAGACTCGAACAGGGGCGGGTATTTGGTGATGCAACCCAGATATATCAAGTTCTTATGGGCCTTTTCACCAACGCGGGTTACGCAATGAAAGACAACGGCGGGGTTCTTGAGGTTATTCTGGACCGTGTTAAGATAGATGACGGCCAGACCGGATTTTGGGGGAAGATATCTGCCGGGAAATTTATTGAACTGCTTATCTCTGATACCGGATGCGGTATTCATAAAAAATACCTTGACCGGATTTTTGAACCTTTTTTTACGACGAAAGAGCGTGGAGAGGGAACCGGGATGGGACTGGCTATAGTATATGGGATTGTAAAAGAGATGGGCGGCGCAATATCGGTGTATAGTGAGGTCGGGGTTGGAACAACGTTCAGAATTCTATTGCCGGAGCATGCTCAGCTTGAACCGTCTATAATAGAACTGAATACCGGATTAAAAAAAGGCCAGGGAAATATTCTGGTTGTTGATGATGAAAAGGCTATTGTTGAAAGCGCCTGTGAAATTTTGACCCTACTGGGATATTCTGCTGTTATGGAGACAGACGGGATTAAAGCCATTGAAACGGTGAAAAACAACCCGGATCATTATGATTTGGTTTTGACCGATATGACAATGCCGCATCTGGACGGCTTTGAGCTGGCAAAACAAATCAAAAAGATCAACCCGGATATTGCCATTGTTTTAGCTACAGGTTTCAGTCACGGGCTGACAAAAGAGAAGTGTCGGGATGCCGGTATTGCAAATATGGTGATGAAGCCCATGACGGCCGGCGAGCTGTCATTAACCATTGAAAAAGCAATGGATAAAAAAGAAGAATAAAAGGTTTATAATGTTTCGTGTATTGATTATTGATGATGACCCGAACATCTGTCTGTTTTTCGAAACCCTTCTTGCAAAGATGGGTTGTAAGACATTTACGGCAAAACGGGTAAATGAAGCAAAGACATTGAGCAGCCAAAATAATTTTGACATCATTTTACTTGATCTTGAGCTGCCCGACGGCAATGGGCTGGATATCATGCCTGATCTCGTAAGGCTGCCTTCTGCCCCGGAAATAATAATCATTACCGGCACCGGCGATGCCAGGGGTGCTGAGATTGCATTTAAAAGCGGCGCATGGGATTTCGTGCAAAAACCATTTCGCCTTGATGATGTCAGCCTTCCCATTCAAAGGGCTCTGCATTATCGAAAGGAGAAGCTTTCCTCACGTGAACTGGTTATCCTGAAACGGTCAAAAATTATCGGGGAATCCCCTGCCCTGAAAAAATGTCTGGATGAACTGGGTAAAGCCGCTTCAACAGATGCCGGCGTCCTGGTAACAGGGGAAACAGGAACCGGTAAAGAGTTGTTTGCCAAAGGGATCCATGAAAACAGCAAACGGGCGTCAAAACCATTTGTGGCTGTTGACTGCGGCTCTTTGACGGCGTCCTTGATCGAAAGCACACTTTTCGGGCATGAGAAGGGCGCTTTTACAGGCGCGGTATACAAACAGGACGGCCTGATTGTCCAGGCAGACGGCGGCACCTTGATGCTCGATGAAGTTGGCGATTTGCCGCTGTCGATCCAGAAAGCATTGTTAAGGACGCTCCAGGAAAGATCTGTCCGCCGCATTGGGGGAAAAAAAGAGATCAAAGTGGATATCCGTCTGATTTCTGCTACAAATCTCAACCTCGACCAATTGGTCCAAGAGAAACGTTTCCGGGAAGATTTTCTGTATCGGATAAAGGCCATGGAAATTCATCTGCCCCCGTTGCGCGACAGGGGAAAAGATATTGAAGAGATTGTTTTAAAAAAAGTTCATGAACTTGCAAACAGATATCATCTTGGAGCCAAGGCGGTATCCAAGGCGTTGCTTGAAACACTAATGTCAAACCCCTGGCCTGGCAATATCAGAGAACTGCTCAATGTGCTGGAGTACACGCTGGCGTCAGCCGGAAGCGATCCGACCCTGGTGCCCAAACATCTTCCGCCCAATTACAGGCTTTCCACATTAACTTTTCAGACGCCTGCAGTTGAGCAAAATACCGTGTCGTTGGCCGACGAGGTCCTGAACAGTGATCCAGACTTTCCTTCGCTGAATGCCTGTCGGGAACAGCTGGAAAAAAACTACCTGACCCGTTTAATGAAAAAAGCCGGTGGTGACAGGAAAACCGCGTGCCGGTTATCAGGTGTATCCCAGGCCCGGTTATACGCATTGCTCAATAAGTATAATCTTCCCGGATTTGGTTCCTACCAATCAACGTCATTAATTTAAGATTTATAAAGCAGGCTTGTTACGCAAAGGAGAGATGAAATGACAAACAGCATATTGATTATCCCCAAACCCTATAATGAACCTGTC
>KB226534.1_pt32 | contig 11794 bp, 12 predicted proteins | sample 524768 | NCBI WGS metagenome assembly AMQJ01 (sample SAMN00998488, study PRJNA167727) | sediment metagenome | isolation source: subsurface aquifer sediment | place: USA: Rifle, Colorado | collected Aug-2009
TTGATATTTACGGTATCATCGGGAACAATAAACGCTTTAGTAACGGCTGAAAGGCGGGTGCCTAAAAACAAAAATCCCGACAACTTTAGGTTGTCGGGATAATCATATTTTGGGTTGGCTCCCCAGCACGGACTTGAACCGCGGACTTAGTGGTTAACAGCCACTCGCTCTGCCAACTGAGCTACTGGGGAACAGCGTCTCTCAATCAAGACTCGTGCGTTATATACCAACCAAATTTCTTTGTCAAGCAATTTCAATAAAAAAATTTGACATCCTCTGCCCCTAAGATTATTGTTAACTTGAGGCAAAAAAATAAAGCAAAGGAAGGACGCCAATGGATATTAAAAGTATTCAGGGAATGAACGCCTACACAACCAATGCACTAACGGCAGACACGACTGCTGTCCAGAACAATATTAAGGAAACACCAGATGTTAAAACAAATACGGAAAGCCCCCAGACAAATCAGGAAGCCTTTCAGGTCAACATCACACAACAAGCGTTAGCACTGCAGGCTGAAAATACAGCAGACCCGGCTAAACAAAACCAGGAACAGCTGTTTTCTCAGCAAACGTATCAGGCCCAACCGATTCAGGGCCCACAGGGCAACCGGATTGATATTTTTGGCTGACCTTATTATAATAATAAAGCAGCGATAATAATAAAGCAGAGAGCCTGGCAGACATGAACACAACACGACCTGAGTTCCCTAACCCCTTTAATTTGTCACCACTAACCCTAATTACATAAGAGTAGATCATGATTACCGAAGACGGCATTGTCACCCACGCCACACCCGAAACAGCCTGGATTAAAACCACCCGTTCAGCAGCCTGCGAAAGCTGTTCGTCAAAAGACTCCTGCGGCGTCAGCCATCACCCTTCCGAAGAAATGACCATTATCCTTCCAAACACCCTTGGCGTGGAAGAAGGAGATCACGTGATTGTGGGCATTCATTCAGCCCCCATGCTTTTTTTAAGTTTCTTTCTTTATGTATTCCCAATCATCCTGCTCATCATTGGCGCACTTATCGGGGATGCCCTTGCCCCTGTCTTGGAAATGAGTAGTTCTGTACTATCCATGGGGTTTGGTTTTTTACTGTTTGCAGTCGCTTTTCTCATCATCAGAAAAAAGCAAGCAGGCATGTCAAAAAAAGACAAATATAAACCGTTCCTGGTTAGAAAGAAAAATCCGCTCCGCTCCTAAAAAACACACCTTTTGTAATAAATAAATTTCCGCCACTTTTTCCTTGTAAATCTAAAATCAATATACTATATACCCTTCCAGTTGTGGGTTCGTCGTTAAACTCTAACCCCTAAAAAATTGAGAGAAAAGTTATGACATCACAACGAGACCTGAAAATAGCTGTATGGATCATGATCGTTCTTTTGGTCACAGGGATTGTCTGTTACGCGTCCTTTTGCCCTCCTGTTCCGAAAAATCCAGTCAGACTGATGTTTCAGAACAAAGCCGGCAAAGTTTTATTCACACACCTCATGCACACAGATAACTATTATTTAGATTGTCTGGACTGCCACCACAACATTGAAGATGACGAGACCTACAACTGCAGTGAGTGCCATGGGGAAACAGGTGATGAAAGCATGCCGTCCAGGGCTGACGCATTCCACGCCCAGTGCAAGGGGTGCCATGAAGATTATGGTGCGGGTCCGGTAGAATGTAATGCATGTCACGCACAATAATTTTTTTCAGGATGACGAATATCAACGACGGATATTCGCCTGAACAAAATTAGGCTTGGCTTAAGATTTTTACAACACTTAAGGACTAATTATGATTAAACGATCTTTTTTCGCTCTATCCAAACCCAGGTTGACGTATGATATGCTTGATACGTCCCTGCAATCCGCCGAGGAACTTGCAGTACCTGGCAGTCTTACCCTTCTTTTGTCCGAAGAAATCGACAGCGCAAAAAAGGCTTTGATCGGCCCGGGAGACGCTGTCAAAAAAGGGCAGAAATTAAAGCTTTACGAAGATAGTACACCTTATGTACTGTCTCCTGTTGCAGGTACGATCAAGGGATTTGATTCCTACTCCGATGACTTAGGCAACAAGGCAACCTATATATTGATCAAGCCGGATCCAGCAATCAAAGGCGATGATCAATGGGCCCAGATAAATCTGGAAGAAACCCTTGAGTTTGTCGCCGATTATCTTGGACAGATTCCCGGAGCACTGCCTGTTTCAACTCTGACGAACCCAAACTATGCTATCAGGACCATTGTTGTGACAGGTGCAGACACAGATATATTGTGTGACACCTGTCAATTCGTCTGCACGGCATATGCGGGACTGATGGTCGCCGGAGCCAAGATTCTGAAAGCGATGACCCGGGCCGACCGGATCTGCATTACAGTACCTGAAAATCTTTCAGCGCAGATGGACCTTGATGGTTTTAATGTACTCAGAACATCAGATACATACCCGTCCACTCTGCCCGCCATGGTGATGAAAGATCATTTGGGCAAAGAACTTTCACCAGGTGCGATCCCTGAAGATGCAGGTGTCTGTTTTGTCAGCCCAGAAGCTCTGGTTTCCCTTGCCCGGACTTACGAAACCGGGAACCCTGTGTTTGACAAAATCGTCACCCTGATCGATAAAGGCGGAAAAAAATACCGGGTCAAGGCAACCATAGGCACACCCATCAGTAAAATATTTTCCTGTTTTAATGTTCAGATCAATGAACGGGACCGAATCATCATCGGAGGACCTATGCGCGGCTTTGCCACGTATACGGTTCATCATCCCGTGGTTCCGGATATGGATACCATCATTGTACAGGACAGAGATGTTATCCCCGAACTTTCGGACAATGCCTGTGTCAATTGCGGCGAGTGTGTCCGCATCTGCCCGGCCAATGTACCCGTGAACCTGCTGGTACGGTATCTTGAAGCAAACCTTTATGAAGAGGCTGCAGACAGGTTTGATCTGGAATCCTGTATAGAGTGCGGGCTTTGCGGCTATGTATGCAGGGCCAGAATTCCTTTATATCAGTATATCCGCTTGGGCAAACATGAACTGTTGACCCTTCGTGAAAATGCTTGAAGATGGGAGAAAGCCAATGACAAACACTAAATTGATCGTTTCCCATGCCCCGTTCTGGCATACCGGAGACAGCCTGTTTCAACAGAATCTGAATTTTATTATCGCTCTTTTACCGGCCGCACTTTTCGGTGTTCTCAATTTTGGTGCGCCGGCCCTTGGGGTGTTGACACTTGCCACTTCATCAGCCATGCTCTGGGAAGTGATCATGTCAGTCATATCCAAGCAAAAAATTGCCATAGGCAATATGGAATCTGCGGTCATCGGCCTGCTATTGGGCATGATGGTTCCAGCCACAATGCCGTGGTGGGTTGTAATCACCGGGACATTTGTTGCGGTCGTCTTAGGTAAATATGCATTCGGCGGTACCGGCGGCAATCCTTTCCATCCGACGCTGGTGGGTATTGCCATTCTCATGATGTCTTGGCCCGCCCTCTTAGACTTCGACACAGCTTATGTATCATATCAGTTTGATTTCACCGCCCTTGCACCTCTGGCCGCGCTGAAATCCCAGGGCACATCCGCTCTGGCCTCATTCTCCAACTACGATCTGCTCATGGGCAAGGAAGTTGGCGGTATTGGCTCCACTTTCGGACTTGGCATCATTATCGGCGGAATTTATCTGATGTTAAGGGGTTATGCCAGATGGGAAATTGTTGTTTCATTCATCGCAGGCATTCTGATTACCGCAACGATTTTCTATCTGCTTCATCCGGATACATATGCCCCGCCGATATTTCACTTGTTTGCAGGATATACCCTTATAGGCGCCTTCTTCCTGGCTGTTGAAAATTCATCCTCCCCGGTTCATCTCATTCCCATGCTGATTTACGGATTTTTAGGTGGGTTCATGATCATTCTGGTCCGCAATATAGGTATTTATCCCGACGGCACGATCCTGTCCATCCTGTTGATAAACCTTATCAATCCGCTGATTGATGTAATAAAACCCAAAGCCCTTGGAAAGGGGGTGCCCAATGCGTGAGATGCTAAGTATGATTGTGGTACTGACCGTTCTCTCGGTAGTATCCGGCGGCCTTCTGGCAGCCGTTGAACAGACAACGAGGCCCCAGATCGAAGAGCAGGTTTTGAAATTTCAGAAAGCACCGGCCATCAAAGAAATTTTTACGGATATCACCAATGATCCCATCCGGGAACGCTTCGACGTAACTGCCGATGAAACCACACTCCAGGTATTCCCGGGTGTTCTTGGCGACGGACGCAAAGCCGTGGCGTTTGAAGCCAAGGGCACCGGCTTCGGCGGTCCTGTCGGACTGATGGTAGGCATCAACCTTGACACCGATGAAATCATTGCGGTTCGGGTAACAACCCACTCGGAAACCCCCGGCATTGGTTCCAGGGCGAAAGAGGACCTGTCCTTTGTTTCCCAGTTTGCCAGCAAGTCCATGTCCACCAATTTCGGCCTTAAGAAAGGCGGCGGAGACATTGACGCCATGTCCGGTGCAACGGTCACGTCAGCTGCTGTCAGCCAGGCTGCAATTGCCGCCCAGGAGCTGTACAAGAAACTGAAACCTGAAATCGTTAAACATATCGCTAACTAAGGGCACTCAGGAGAGATAATTATGGCACAATCCCTGGTAAAAGAATTTACAAAAGGTCTATGGGCGGAAATTCCCCCGTTCCGGCTGGTTCTCGGGCTTTGTCCCACCCTTGCCGTATCCAAGACCGTAGAAAATGGAATCGGCATGGGGGTGGCCACCACCTTTGTTCTGGTCTTCTCAAATATTTTGATCTCCATGCTCAGAAACGTAATTCCCTCAAAGGTCAGAATTGCCTGCTACATTGTTATTGTGGCCACATTTGTCACCATTGTGGAACTTATGATGCAGGCCTATACCTATGAACTGTTTCTGAAATTGGGTATCTTCATCCCCCTGATCGTTGTAAACTGTATTGTACTGGGCCGGGCGGAAGCGTTTGCCAATAAAAACTCAATGCTCCCCTCTGCGGCTGACGGCCTTGGCATGGGTATTGGCTTTACCATGTCCCTGGCATCACTTGGGGCCGTGCGTGAGCTCATCGGGGCCGGCACGCTGACAGTATGGGGAGGTTCTCCCATCTTCACCATCGGTCATGGATATATTCCCTTTAAATTTATGCTTGAGGCACCGGGCGCATTTATTGCTCTGGGACTGATGCTCTGCCTGATGAATCTCATCGGGCAAAAATAAGGTAAGGAGATTTATAACATGGGTGATTTATTTATTCTGGCAATCAGCTGTATTTTTATCAACAATATTCTCCTTGCCCAATTCTTAGGCAACTGTCCTTTTCTAGGCACCTCCAAGAAAATGGAGACAGCAATTGGCATGGGGATGGCAGTTGTATTTGTTCTGGTCATGGCAGGCATGCTAACCTGGATCGTAGACGCATACCTGCTTAAACCGCTGAACATTGAATATCTGGGCACAGTGTCCTTCATTTTGCTTATTGCCGCCCTGGTTCAGTTTGTGGAAATGTTTTTAAAAAAAAGTATTCCGGGACTGTATGCAGGCCTGGGTATCTTTCTTCCACTGATCACAACCAACTGCGCGGTTATGGGTGTGTGTCTGATTAACATCAAGGAAGAGTACACCTTTATTGAGGCTCTGGTATCCTCCTTTGCCTATGCCGTAGGTTTTGGTCTTGCCCTGGTTCTGTTCGCAGGCGTCAGGGAAAGAATCATCCTTGCCCGGGTGCCTAAAGCTTTACAGGATACCTCAATCGGTCTTGTGACTGCGGGTCTGATCGCATTGATCTTTACCGTTTTCAGGGGCATGGTTTAGTTTAACACAAAAAATAATATAAGGTGATTGTATGATTCCAGCTATACTGCTAATGCTGGGCATTGGCGCAACATGCGGCATCGTGCTCAGTCTTTCTTCAAAAATCTTTTATGTGTATGAAGATCCCAGAATCGCACAGGTAGAAAACAATCTTGCAGGTGCCAACTGTGGCGGTTGCGGGTATGCGGGCTGTTCTGCAGCTGCAGCAGCAATCGTATCTGGTAAAGAACCCCCGACCGTTTGTATTGTCAATTCAAAGGAAGGCGTTGAAGCGGTTTCCCTGATCATGGGCGTTGCTGCAGGTGCTGCTGAAGCGCCCCTGTCTTACAATATGTGTGAGGGCGGCAATCGGGCCGCTGATAAATACCACTATATGGGTGTTTCATCATGCAAAGCCATGGCTGCCATATTTGGCGGACACAGAGTTTGTACGGTTGGCTGCATCGGTCTTGGAGACTGTATCAAAGCCTGTCAGTTTGGTGCGCTTTACATGGGACCGGATGGTTATCCCGTGGTTGATGACGCCAAATGCGTTGGTTGCGGTGCCTGCCAGAAGGCCTGCCCCAAAGATATTATTCAAGTCAAGACCCTGAGCGAAAAACTAATGGAATTCAATCAGGAGCAAGGTGCTCTGGCACCTTGCGCCCAGACCTGTCCTGCTGAAATCAATATTCCGAAATATATCAGTGAAATAAAAGCCGGAAAATATGCCGAGGCGGTTCAGACCATACGCATGAGAAACCCCCTTCTCCTTTCCTGCGGAAGGGTATGTCCTCATCCCTGTGAAGATATGTGCAGAAGGGGTATTGAGGATGAACCGGTTTCCATTAACCAGCTCAAACGCTTTGTGGCTGACTATGAAATGAATTCCGGTTCCCGGATTCCCATTACTTGTGCCCCTGAGACCGGTAAAAAGGTCGCTGTAATTGGCGGCGGGCCTGCCGGACTTTCCTGTGCATATTTTTTAAGGCGCCTCGGTCATCAGGTCGATATCTTTGACGCTATGCCAAAACTTGGCGGTATTATCAGATACGGCATCCCAGAGTACAGACTTCCTAAAAAGGTTCTGGATTGGGAAATCCAGGGAATTCTCGATTTAGGAATCAAGGCCTTTACCCAAGTTAAATTCGGAGTAGACTTTGGACTAAGCTCTTTGGTAGCCACCGGATACAACGCCATATTCATGGGAATTGGTGCCTGGAAGGATTATGCCCTTGGCATTGAAGGGGAAGAGCTTGACGGATGTTATAAGGGAATTGAATGGCTTTCGAGATTTTCCAGCGGTCAGGAAATGAAGATAGGAAAAACCGCTGCTATCGTCGGTGGTGGGAACAGCGCCATTGACTGCGTCAGAACACTGAAGCGGCTGGGGCTTGAAAAAGTGTACATTGTTTACAGAAGAACCCGGAAGGAAATGCCTGCCAATGCAGTGGAAATTCATGCAGCCGAAGAGGAAGGCATTGATTTTGTATTCCTTGCAGCCCCCACACGGGTCATTGGAGATGAAAACGGCAAGGTTAAAGGCCTTGAATACCTGAAGATGGAACTGGGTGAACCGGATAAATCCGGTAGAAGACGGCCAGTACCGGTTGAAGGATCTGAAACGGTACTGGACGTTGATATGGTCATCTCTGCCATCAGTCAGGCACCGGATCCCTCTTTTAAGGATACTGACCCAACTCCGAAAATAAAAGATCTGGAAGTGACCCGCTGGAATACCATTGACAACAATCCTGAAACCCTGCAAACTTCAATCCCATATATTTTCACCGGGGGTGATTCGGCAACCGGACCTTCCCTTGTTGTTACTGCCATTGGCGGCGGAAGGCGTGCCGCCCGCGCCATCGACCTGTTCCTGAAAGGAAAACCGGTTGAACCAGTCGAGAATTCCTTACTGGGAAAAAGAATCCCTGAATCTATTTTCAAAAAAGTTGATGGCATAACTCCCAGCAAACGGGCAAAAATGCCGGAAATCCCGGTTAGCCAAAGGCTGGATTCAATGATTGAGGTTGATCTGGTTCTGCCCGAAGAGCAGGCGCTTGCCGAGGCTGATCGCTGTCTGAACTGCTGTCGGATCTGCTACAATCCTGATACCGAGTTTCCTATTGCCAAATAAGTAAGCTACAAGGAAATAATTAAAACGGGTCTGACCGATTTACCGGCAGACCCGTTTTCATTTCAACACTTATAAATCACTGATTTGAATAATTCCCAAGAAATAATCTTCCCTCCGGAACAGGAACAACCCCCTGACAAAAAACCGGACAAACCATATAAAGCAATAAAAAAGCCGGCCCTTATTTTGGCTATGATCTTTCTGTGCATTACTGTAACAACCGGCAGTTTAATGCTTTGGATGGTTTCTTTTATTAAAACGCCTGTGGGCATCACTCCTTACCAACCAGTCGCCTTTACGGTATCTGCTGGCCAGCACTTATCTACCATAGCCCAAAACCTTAAAGACCAGGATTTAATCTCAAACCTCATTGCGTTTAAACTTTATGCCCGGATAAAAAAGGCAACAACCCAGATAAAAGCAGGGGAATATGAGATGAACACCGGTATGAATCCAGAAGCCATCTTAAGCCTTCTGATCTCGGGTAAACACAAACTATACCGATTCACCGTTCCAGAAGGACTGAACATGGAAGAAATTGCCTTGCTCGCCCAGGAAGCCGGTTTATGTTCCAGACAGCAATTTTTAGCTTTGTGCAATGAGCTTGAATGGATCAATCAATTTGAAATACCGGGCACGTTAGAAGGATATCTGTTTCCAGATACCTATTTTTTCTCCAAGGAAACAGACTGCAAAACACTGATCAAAAAGATGCTCTCGACCTTTAACAAAACATTCAATGAAAAGTGGAAAACCCGGGCAAAAGAGATAGGCTTAAGTGTCCATGAAATTGTCATCCTCGCCTCAATAATCGAAAAGGAAACCGGCAATCAAAAAGAACGGTCGATAATTTCATCGGTCTTCCATAACCGGCTAAAACTCCATATGCGAATTGAAAGTGACCCCACAGTGATTTACGGGGTTTCTGATTATTATGGACGGATTCGATATAAACATCTAAGGCGTGTCACACCCTATAATACCTACCAGATAGACGGACTTCCGATCGGCCCCATTGCCAACCCGGGCGCTCAATCTCTTAAGGCAGCTCTGTACCCTGCCCAGACAGACTACCTTTATTTTGTATCAAAAAACGACACCACGCATCAATTTTCTACCAACCTGGAAGACCACAACAAGGCCGTTAAAAAATATCAGCTTAATCAGTAAAACGCTTAAGATAAACCAATACAGCACCGAATTTTGATCTTTTTCCACCCTCCCATTTATAGGATAGAACAATATTTTCCTTTTTCATCTCCTTTAACAGATCCTCGACCACATGGGGAAGCACGGGGCCGCTTTCTGAGTGAAGCCCCTTGCCCACAATAATGCGAAGGGTAAAAAAGCCCTGAACATGGGCACTTGAAATAAAAGATTGCGTCTTAACCTGTGCTCCTATGGCTGTAAACCCATGAAGGTCAAGATCCGCTTCGGGTGGTGGATAGCGCTTGAGTCTTCGTTTCAAGGGCATAGGCTTAGTCGCATGACTGCGAAGAGGGTTCTGTTTCAGCGAGACTTCCAGTAGAGTTGAAAACGCCACTTCTTGTTCAGACGCTTCCGGTTCTATTTCTGCTGTATTCTCAGCAGATGAGGTATGAGGATCAATATTTTTATTCATCCAACTTTCATAATCATCCAGAAAGGGAAGGCCATGTTTATTTAAGTTCCTCCAGGATTCAACGGGTTTTTTGATCTTTTCCTGTTTTTCTTTTAAAACCTCTTCGCCAGCCGCTAAAAAAGCATCAATAAAATCTTTGTCGGATGCCAGCTTAGGCAGATCATTTTTACGCTTTAATTTTTGTTTATTTTTCCTGGTATTTTTCTTCGCCATAATGCCTATCTTACTTGAAAAACAAGGTCTTTTCAAGGTGTAGTCTTTGTTTGTCGCATTTGACTTTAATACACCTTCCTGTTATTGTCCCTGCATGAATATTGGCAACATTGTTGAATATATAGACCAGCAAAAAATTATATCTGCGGTTATTTTAAGTGAAGCAAAAGGAAAACTTCGGCTGCTTAATGAGAACAGCCGGGAAGTGAGCTTTTCCGAAAAACGGCTGGCACATGTTTCCGAGACCGGGCTGGATACGGGACTTTCCAAAACAACCTTGGTCACGCACCTCAAACAGATAACTGAAACCCGCAAAAAATTGTCAGAGTCTATAGATATAAGGGGATTATGGGAAATTCTTCATGATGACCCCCAGGAAATTGATATTTCCACCATGACCTTATTCTGTTTTGATCCGCCGTTGACACCGGACCATGAAGCTGCAGTTATCCGGGCTTTTTTTAATGACCGCCTCTATTTCAAATTTAACAAAATAATTTTTTTGCCTTTCACGAAAGCCCAGATGGAAGCAAAGAAACGGCAGATCCGGGAAGAAGAACGAAGGAATGCCCTGATCACAAAAGGGTCAGCCTGGCTGGTTCGACTCCGGGACCAGGATCATGTCAGTGAAGCGCAAGACCCGATTCTCCTAAAAATTTTAAAAGATTATTATATTTTCGGTAATGAAGCTGAAAAATCCTTTTTAGCAAAGGAAATCATCAAAAAAGCAGGTTTAAGTTCCCCGGACCCGATATTTGAGCTTTTTGTAAAAGCCGGCATCTGGGATGTGGATGAAAACCTGGACCTTATATCTCTGCAAATTCCCACTACATTCTCACCCAAGGTAATGCAGTCCGCAGATTATCTGTGCAAAACAGCCCCCTTGGTATTTGACGATCCCAAACGCAGGGATCTGACAAATCTGCCATTAATTACCATTGACGGCCAGTCCACCCAGGATTATGACGACGCCATCAGCCTTGAAACAACGGAAAACGGTTATCGGCTTGGCATTCATATTATTGATGTCGGGGCCTGCATCCGCAATGGGGATACCATTGATATGGCCGCCCGGGAACGAGCCTCGTCCATATACATGCCCGACGACAAACTGCCCATGATACCACCCAGCCTGTCCGAAGATCTGTGCAGTCTCAAAGAAGGCCAGTTGCGACCAGGGGTCTCAACCCTTGTACAGATGAACCGTTTTTTTGAAGTCCAGGACTATCAAATCGTTCCATCGGTGATCAAAGTCCACCAGCAGATGAGCTATACCGAGGCCAATATTGTAAACGGTAAAAATGATCCCATTACCACACTTTACAAAATGGCAACCGTACTGCGGGATAAACGCCTCAAGGCCGGGGCTATCCAAATCACCTTGCCCGAGGTCAATGTATGGCTGGATGAGAACAAAAATATCCGTTATACAAAAGTGGATCGGGAGAATCCTTCACGGATGCTGGTCTCAGAGATGATGATCCTGGCCAACACCCTGATGGCTGAGTTTTTAAAAAATAACGACATGCCCGGGGTGTTCCGGTCCCAGGCACAACCTAAACAGCGTATTTTCAAGGGTATTGAAACGCAATTAATGCCCAATTTCCTTCAGCGCAAACAGTTAAGCCGGGCGGTTATCACCACCCATCCCGAGCCCCATGCAGGTCTTGGCGTACCGGCCTATGTTACGGCCACCTCCCCCATCAGGCGCTATCATGACCTGCTTACCCAGCGCCAAATCAAGGCAATATTCGGTATAGGCACCCCCTATTCATCCCGTGACCTTGACGATATCCTTGCGGCCATTTCCATGGCTGTATCCAATACAGGACGCATCCAGGCTGCCCGTAAACGCTATTGGCTGATCAAATACCTGCAGGATTTAAGGGGAGAAAGCTTTGAAGGGCTGGTGCTGGATGCATACAGGGACCATTACAACGTCCTGCTCAAGGAGTTCATGCTTGAATCCAGACTGCCCGCATCCGGACTAAAGCT
>KB226988.1_pt32 | contig 11785 bp, 12 predicted proteins | sample 524768 | NCBI WGS metagenome assembly AMQJ01 (sample SAMN00998488, study PRJNA167727) | sediment metagenome | isolation source: subsurface aquifer sediment | place: USA: Rifle, Colorado | collected Aug-2009
TTTTACTAAACTGCATTAAATCTTCATGATATTCAATGAATGACATTGCGTAAAGATTATCACTGTTATTTAAAGTTGCAGAAGCATTTATCTGATCATAAAGTACAACTTTATCATCTTCAATTCTGAGTCTGAATTCTTCGATTAAGTTTACAGCTTTTAAGGATTTATGCAAATAATTATGATAAAACGGGATGTTATTCTTTTTCGATTTGGCATATGCAAAACTGCAATCCACTTCAGAAACAATTCCAAAAAAAGGTTCGTCAAAATTGCTAAACCATTCGAAATGTTCTTTTCTTATCCATTTTTCAATATCAATAATTTTTTTCATCTCAAAACAGCTTTAATACATCGGATATTGATTCTACTTCAATATAATTGTTATTTTCAACTTTATCTGAAGATATATTTTCATGTTGCCAGGTAGTATGATATGGTATATGTATTCCTTTTCCCCCAATATTAGTTACCGGCAGGATATCCGATTTTAAAGAATTCCCAATCATAACAAATTCTGCAGGCTTAATTTCCAAATGATCTAACAATTTTTGATAATCAGAGTCTTTTTTATCACTCATAATTTCGATGTGATGAAAATATCTTTCTAAACCTGATTTCATTAGTTTTCTTTCCTGATCCAATAAATCTCCTTTAGTAGCGACAATAAGTTTATAATTCAGGGAGTACAATTTTTCAAGAACATTTTTAATTCCATCTAATAAAATAACAGGTTTGTTTAATTGTTGTTTCCCAAGATCAATAATCTTCTCAATTATTTCAACAGGAGCTGTTCCATTGGTAATTTTAATTGCTGTTTCAATTAACGACAACATGAAAGCTTTTACTCCATAACCATAGAGTTCAAGATTCTGCATTTCTGTTTTGAAAAGTTCTTTTGAGATTTGATCAGAAGAAAGAAAATCGCTCAGTAATGCACAGAATTTATCTTCTAGTTCCTTAAAATATGGTTCGTTAACCCAAAGAGTATCATCAGCATCGAATCCAATAACTTTAATTTCTTTTAACATGAGTTTTTATTTTACCAGAATTAGCTATAGGATATTCTAATAGAGCATCTTTACTTCATTCTTTAATGCCTCAAGAGCTAAGCTCATAGGTGATTTTTCCTGAGACATTAAATCTTCCAGGATAATTTTACTCAAATTTATAGCCGGAGAATCAGGTTTAACTCTGCTTGCTGCTGAATTTATTAATTGAGTTAGTTTGGCTCTTGAGTTTTTAATAATCTCCCATACCTGGGGTGTTACATATATTTGCTGCGATACATTATGATCAAATTCTGAACGTATTGTACTTAAGAGTTCAGATTGTAATTGTTTAGCTGTCATATTAGGTTTACTTACTCTCATGATAAGCGATTCTGGCGATATTCTTTCAAGTAAAAGGGCCAATCGTTCATACGCTTGTAAACGAATGGGAGTTATTAATTGCTGATTTTTTGATACAATCTCATAATTTCTCCTGCTTTGATCGTTTTTTACAATTTGTTTGACAATAAAAATAGTAGCAATTAATACAATTATTGCAGGTAAAGTGTATTTTAAGATTTCTAAAATTTCGCTCATGTTGTTGATATTGATTGTTTTAGTTGTAATGTTGAGATATTGTTTTACAACACAAATTAATACTTTTATTTATTTTATCTTTACATCTTAAAGAAAAAGCTTAAACTAATAGTTTAAATCAAATTTATAAAAAATATAACATAATGGTTAATGTTTGTGCATTGACCTTTTTTAATTTTTTGAATTATGGAAAATGTTTCGCAAAGAGTATCAAGCCTGGCTATTTCTCAAACTCTCGAGATGAGCCAAAAAAGTCGTGATTTACAAGCTCAGGGAATCGACATCATTAATTTAAGTGTAGGTGAGCCTGATTTTAATACTCCACAACATATTAAAGAGGCTGCCATTAAAGCAATTCATGACAATTATAGTCATTATTCACCAGTTCCTGGTTATCCGGAGTTATTAAAGGCAATTTCGGGTAAATTGAAAAGAGAAAATAACCTTGAATATGCCACAGATCAAATCATTGTTTCTAATGGAGCAAAACATTCATTGGCAAATGTCATATTATCATTAATTAATAAAGGAGATGAGGTTATTGTCCCTGCTCCATATTGGGTAAGTTATGTTGAGCTTGTAAAACTTGCTGAAGGTACAAACGTAATTATTGATACTGATATTGATTCAGATTTTAAAATCACTCCAGAACAATTAAAAAAGGCTATTACACCTAAAACGAAGGCCATGTTTTTATGTTCACCTTCGAATCCCTCGGGCAGTTTGTATTCAAAGAACGAACTGGAAGCAATCGCTAAAGTAGTTGCAGAAAGTGGAGTCGATATGCATATTTTATCGGATGAGATTTATGAGCATATCAATTTTGTGGGAAAGCATGAAAGCATTGCACAGTTTGATTTTATTCGCGATAAGGTAATTATCATTAATGGAGTATCCAAAGGATATGCAATGACCGGATGGAGAATTGGATATATTGCTGCACCAAAGTGGATTGCTAAAGCATGTAATAAAATTCAGGGTCAATTAACATCAGGAGCATCTTCTGTTTCTCAAATGGCTTCGGTTGCTGCACTTAACATTGAAACAGATAATATTAAGGAGATGGTAGTGGCCTTTAAAAGAAGGAGAGACCTGGTTGTTAAATTAACCAAAGAGATTAAAGATTTTAGGGTAAATGTCCCTGAAGGAGCGTTTTACTTATTTCCTGAAGTAAAATCTTTATTTGGGAAATCCTATAACGGAAAAACCATTAAGGATGCTTCGGATTTAGCTCTTTATATCTTAGAAGAAGCGCATGTTGCAACTGTTACAGGCGATGCATTTGGATCTCCGGATTATTTGAGATTTTCGTATGCAACTTCCGATGAGAAACTCGAAGAGGCAATAAAAAGAATGAAAAACGCAATTGAAAAATTGAAATAATAAAAAAGATTGGTTTTTAAAACCGGTCTTTCTTTTAATCGTTTTTCTCAATGTATTTGCATACTGTCGCGTAAAGTTCTTTAATATTTATTGGTTTTGATATATAATCGTCGCAACCTGCTTTAAAACTTTTCTCCTTCTCTGACGACATTGTAAAAGCTGTTTGAACAATAATTGGAATATTCTTATCGATCTGCTTTATTTGACTTGTAGCTTCTATTCCGTCCATGATAGGCATTCTAATATCCATCAGAATAAGATCAATGTCGGGATTGGTTCTAAAGAATTTAACAGCATCTTTACCATTCTCTGCATGAATTATTTCTGCATTTGTTTTTTCTAATGCTTTTCTAAGCAAGAGAACATTGGCTTCATCATCTTCTGCAATTAGAATTGTCTTTCCAGCCCAGTCATAATCCATTTTTGATTTTACTTCTTCCTTGTCAAAAGCTATTTTAAAACCAATAATAAGAATATCGTCTAATTGTTTTCTTTCTCCTTTCCAGTCATCAAATGTTTTCTCAATAATTCTTTTTTGTTCAACAAGGGTTTTGGAACAATTATCTACAAGCAGTTTTTTAAAATTAGCTGATAAAAATTTTCTTCCATCTTCACCACCAAACTGATCGACAAAACCATCAGAAAAGATGTAAACAAGATCGTCTTTAGTTAATTCAATTACATTATTTTGAAAAGATTCTTTAGCCCTTCTATGTATTCCAATAGGCATTCTGTCTGCTTTAGTTTCGATCAATTCGCAGTTTCTAATAAGATATAATGGATTATTAGCTCCTGCATATTCCAGAATCTTTCTTTCGTGATCAATTACACAAAGGGCAATATCCAAACCATCTCTGCTTTCGCCAGAAGAACCTGTCTGACGCAACGAGCTAATAATATGTATCCTAAGCTCATTTAAGATCTCATTGGCATGTATATTTGGGTTTTTGGTAATAATTTCATTTAGAAAAGTTATTCCCAACATGCTCATAAGAGCTCCGGGAACTCCATGCCCTGTACAATCAGCAGCAGCAATATAAATTTTATCGTCAACCTGTTTTGTCCAGTAAAAATCACCACTAACAATATCGCGAGGTTTATAGAAAATAAAGTGTTCCGAAAGTAGATGTTGTATGAACCTGTTTGGAGGTAAAACTGCTGATTGAATTCGTTTAGCATAAAGTATACTATCCTCAATTTTTTTATTTTGCTTTCGAACTATGTCGTGCTGGATCTTGATTTTATGTTTTTGCTCAGCAATTTTATCGCCTTGTTTCATAATAAAATTTAGATCCTGTTCCATTAAAGCCTTTTGCTTTTCCATTACATCTTTCTCAACCGAAATCAGATCTCTTTCTTTTTGAATCTTTGCACGCTGACTGGTAATTACATCGCCTTGTTTGATGTAGAAATTGACATCCCGCTCCAGTTCAAAAACTTTCTTTTTATGTTCCTCAAGTTCTTTGCTTAATAAATCTTCATGAAGCTTTATGTTAGTAATATCGTGAGCAAGTATAACATAACCCAATACTTCTTTTTTCTCTGATTTTAATTCAGAAATCTTTGCATTAAAATGCTTTTTTTCATTATTACTCGAGATACTAAAATCAAAGGTTTGGATTATGGTTGTTTCTTTAAGTTTTGTAAGAGATTTATCAAGTTTTCGATTAAAATCCTCGCCCAACTGGATTTGAGAATAATGCTTATTTATCAAAGATTTAGGATCGAGATCAATAACATTATTATTATGTGGAAATTTAACTTCGATATAAACACCTTCGGTATTTATAATGAACAGGAAATCTGAAAGTGAGGAAATCGTAAAGAGAATATTTTCTTTGCTAAGTTCCGAACCGATATTCGAGATTTCTATATTCGATTTCTGCTGTGTCATTTTCGCAATTAATTAATAAGAATTTGTTTTACAATACTTATGATATTATTCACATCAATAGGTTTTTGAATTAAATCATGTGCTCCAGCATCAATTACTTTTTGCTTTAAGTGATTATCGTTTTTGGCAGTTATGAAAATTACCGGAATTGATTTAGTTTCCGGGTTAGCTTTAATTCTTTTTAGAACGGTAAAACCGTCAATGTTAGGCATCATAATATCAAGTAATATTAATGCAGGTTTTTCAACTTTAAGACACTCAAAAGCTTCTTTCCCGTTTAATGCTATTGAAGAATGAATTCCCTCAGTCTCTAAAATGCTTTGTAAAAGAAAATTATTTGTAAAAGAATCATCAACAATTAAAACACTTTTGCTCATAACAACTAAAATTAGAATGCTTTCTTAATTTTTAAATTGAATAAGAACTTCAAATAAAAGATAACAGTGAAAAGCATTTATTTGTTTGGATAAAATATTTATTTATGCTGATCTTACTACAACAAGAATATTGGGAAAAAGATTGATTAGGTATAGAATTCTTTTTGTTTATTGGTTGAGGGTATTGTTTTTTAAATGCTGTTAGTAATTGAAAAACAACAAACTCTTTCATAAGTTAGCATTTAGTTGATTACCTATTGCTTAAATTGAAGCAATATAAGAAAGAATTAAAGCTCCTCGTATTCAATATATTTGAAAGGAATTCCAATAATAGACTCAAAGTATTGTCCAGATTCCAAAACATCCAAATCTCCTTCTTCATAAAACCAGTTTACCAGAATGTTATTATTGTCAGGATTATTTTCAAGGAGTCTTAACATTTCCAAAATAAACTTTGATGAGCTGGTATTAAAATATTCAAGTTTAATATCAACACGGATTTCAGCAGCAGTAAATTCTTTGGTCCAATCAAGCAGGGGTTTGAAAAATTTTGCAGCGTCCTCCGGAATGGAACGCCCCTCAATTTTTAAAACACCATTAGTACCTAATGCTACAGAAGGAGTCTTTTCTGTTTCCTTTATTATTAAATCTTTCATATTCAAATGTCCTAATCTAAAAGTTAACCCAATTTAAAAAAAATCTTACAAAAAAAGTAAAAATCAATACTAATTTACAACTTATTTATAAATAATTGCAAAAAGATTGATTGAATGTTAAAAAATATCCATAATAATAACAATTTTATAAAGTAAAGAAATCAAAATAGTAATATTTTTGTCTCGTGAAAAATAATATTAAGATGAAAAAATCCCCAATACGTAAATATATCATTCTTTCGACGATATTCATAATTATTATTATATTAATAATTTCATCGAATACATACAAGCGAATTTATAGTTCAAATATTAATAAGGGATCTTATTATTTATATATAACAACTGGTTCTGAATTTAAAGATGTGGTGGAAACCTTAAAACAGGATAGTATTCTTAAAGATTTAAATAGTTTTATATGGCTGGCCGAAAAAAAGAACTACCCTAATCATGTATATCCAGGTAGGTATAAGATTGACAGTATGATGAATAATAACGATATCATCGACAAATTGAGGTCAGGATTTCAGGATCCGGTCAGGCTTGTATTTAACAGTACAAGAACCAGAGAGCAGCTGGCGGGAAAAGTTTCAAAACAAATTGAGGCAGATTCTTTAAGCCTGATTAGGTTATTTTATAGTGACACGATGATCTCGAAATATGGTTTTAAACCTGAAACTTTTACTTGTATTTTCCTCCCAAATACTTATGAGGTTTGGTGGAACATATCTGCTGAAAAGTTTATTGAGCGGATGCACAAAGAATATCTACAATTCTGGAACGATGAACGAAAAGAAAAAGCAGCGAAATTGAATTTAAGTCCTGAAGAGATTACAACCTTAGCTTCCATTGTTGATGAAGAAACCTATTTTAATGATGAAATGCCAAGTGTTGCAGGACTATATATAAATAGACTGCGTAAAAGAATGCATTTACAGGCCGATCCAACTTTAAAATTTGCTTTAGGAGATTTTACCATAAAAAGAGTATTAAATATTCATAAACAAATTGATTCACCATACAATACTTACAAGAGATATGGTTTACCTCCCGGACCAATATCTATACCTTCAATTTCAGCAATAGATGCAGTTTTAAATTACGAATCACATAGCTATTTATATATGTGTGCAAAGCCGGACTTTTCGGGTTATCATAACTTTGCCAAAACACTTTCGCAGCATAATATTAATGCCCGCGAGTATCAGCGAGCATTAAATAAAGAAAGGATATGGAGATAAGTTAAAATACTAAACCAGCTTGTTTATATAATTGAATAAGAATTTTTTCTTCATTCTCCCAGCATAGTTCTTGAGCAGCTTTAGCTGTATTGTCTTTCCATTTCTGATATCGGTTTTTAAGCTCGAAAATCTCATTAATAGTTTTAGCCAGCTCTTGTGGACTCTTATGATCATAAACAGTACCAATTTCATATTTGTTTACAATCTTCTGCATTTCGGGAAAAGGGGAAACTAAAACCGGGACACCTGCTTGTATGTAATCAAAAAGTTTATTGGGTAAGGCATAATAGTAATTTAATCCAAGATTTTCTTCTAAGGCTATTCCTAAATCCGCCTTCAGTGTTTCTTTCATTAAACTTTCAAATGGTATTCTACCTTTTAAGGTCACTTTATGATTTAAATTTTTACTCTGAATTCTTTCTTTAAGCTGATTTGTTATATCTCCATCACCAATAATTACTAATTCACAGTTCTCTGTAAATTCCATAGCATCAATCATTTGTTCTAGTCCACGGCCAATGTTTAATGAACCTTGATAAAGAATTTGCTTTGTTGTATTATTTATTTGTGTTTCTTCTTTATTTCTGAAATTTGGAACATTACGAACAATCTTCAAGTCTATATGATACAATTTGTTGTATGTTATTGCAATAGATTCTGAAACTGTGCAAGCATATTTTATTTTTGGTAAAATAAGCCGTTCAATAAAAGTCCAAACTTTTTTTGGGAACTTTCGATTAAAAAGTTCAGGAACTTCGGTAAAATACTCATGACTATCGTAAACAATTTTTTTAGATTTTAATTTGCTTGCTAGGAAAGAGCCTAATAATGTATCCAAATCATTTGCCACGATAATATCAAATCGATGAAAAAGAAGAAAAAGAAAAAGTCTTATGTTGTATTCTAAATAGAAATAAGGGCCTTTTTTAAAAAGTAAATTAAATCTTATTGTGTTATAAGGACGATTCAATGCAGGAGTATTCCTTGATTTATTTCGACCAATTAGTGTTACAGATACTTCGGATTTTAGAAGTGTAGTTGCAACTTTATGTACACGGTTATCAGTAACTAAATCGTTTGTAACTGCTAAATAAATTCTTTTTTTTGCCACCTGTAAACTATCTTTTTCTTATAATTAGCTTTTCAATCCTTATCTTTGGACAATAAAATAACAACTTATGTTTGAGATAAAGGAAAATATATCGTTAAAAAATTATAATACTTTTGGTATTGATGCTGAAAGCCGCTATTTTGTTGAATGTTCATCAATTAACGAAATCCTTGATTTTATAGAAAAACATAAAAAACAAGATTTACCCTTAATGATATTAGGAGGAGGGAGCAATGTTTTATTTACAAAATTTTTTAATGGCTACATCTTAAGACCTTCCATTAAAGGGATTGAGATTATGGAAGAAACCAAAGATCATGTAGTACTTCGGGTTGGTGCAGGTGAAGATTGGGATGAGTTTGTAGGATATTGTGTTGATAATAACTGGGGTGGAGTAGAAAACTTGTCGCTTATACCCGGGAACGTAGGAACATGCCCCATTCAAAATATTGGAGCTTATGGTGTTGAGGTTAAAGATGTAATTGTTGAGGTAGAAACTATTGATATTAAAAATCTTAAGATTAATCTATTTCAGAATTCTGATTGTAAATTTGCTTATCGCGATAGTATATTTAAGACTAAACTTAAAGGGAAACAAATTATTACTTATGTATCATTTAAGTTGAAAAAACAATCTGAATATAAGTTGGATTACGGAAATTTAATTGATGAGTTGAAACAATATGATGAAGTGAATTTAAAAAATATCAGGCAGGCTGTTATTGACATTCGGAATTCTAAGTTACCAAAACCAGAAGAAATAGGTAATGCCGGGAGTTTCTTTAAGAATCCTGTTGTGAGTAAAGAAAGATTTAAAAAATTGGAAGCATTATACCCTGAAATTCCTCATTATAAGCAAAGCGATGGCTTAGTTAAAATTCCTGCAGGATGGCTAATTGAAAAAGCCGGATGGAAAGGTAAAAGAGTTGGGAACACAGGTGTACATGAAAAGCAAGCACTGGTGATTGTGAATTATGGTAATGCAACCGGAGAGGAAATAATTCATCTTGCTCGAAATATTCAACAAACAATCATCATAAAGTTTGATCTGGAACTGGAAATGGAGGTTAATGTAGTTTAAAAGACCAAAGATCAAATATCAAAGATCAAAGATCAAATACCAAATACCAAATACCAAAGATCAAGGTTCAGAGTTTGTTTGCTAATAGCTGTTGTATTGTACAATATCTGAAATGTCTTTTCTTCTTTTTTCGCGTGTTTCTCCATCAGGATATCCAAGAGTGATAATTAACAGAACCCTCTTTGATTTTGGTATGTTGAGTAACTTCTTAACTTTTAATTCATCGAACCAACCTAACATACAGCTTCCTATTCCTTCTGCGGCAGCTTGTAAACAAATATGTTCAGCAGCAATTCCAATATCTATTAATGGGAAATGCTTTCCTTTAATCATACTTCCTGCGTTAGATGTAAAATTTGCTCTTTCTTCAACAATTGCAATATGTATAGGTGCCTGTTTTGTAAAATGATTCATTCCGAGAACCTTGCTTGAAGTGCAATCGGCTATTTTATTTTTTAATTCCAAATCGTTAATTACGATAAATCTCCATGGTTGAGCATTGCATGCCGATGGAGCTAATCGGCCGGCTTCCAATATTCGATCTAGCTTATCCTTTTCAATTGGTTTTTCCAAATAAGCTCTATCGCTTTGACGATATTTTAATAATTCAAGTAATTCACTTCCTTTATTCATCGTTCATTATTTGTTGTAAATTGCTAATAACCTGCAGCTTGTCCGTCTTTCCTCGATTCCGATGCGCCAAAATAAACTCCGCTTCTGGCATCATACATAATAGCCTGATATCCACCATAACCACCGAGATCGAATGTAACCTGATGTCCTTTTTTCATCAATTCACGAATAACTTCATATTCGACTCCTGATTCAATATAAAGTGTTCCTCCATCGGTCATAACCTCACCTGTAGGTTGTGAACTTCCTCCATGTCTTAATCTTGGTGCATCACCAGCTTCTTGCAGGTTCATTCCAAAATCAACCATATTAACAACAATTTGCACATGGCCCTGGGGCTGCATTGATCCTCCCATAACACCAAAACTGATATAAGGTTTCCCGTCTTTAGTTATAAATGCAGGAATAATAGTGTGGAAAGGTCTTTTACCAGGAGCATAGCAGTTCATGTGATTCTTATCTAAGCTAAATAACTCGCCCCGATCTTGTAAAATAAAACCTAATCCTTTTGGGGTCATCCCTGAGCCCATACCGCGATAATTACTTTGTATTAACGAAACCATATTGCCCCATTGATCGGCCACAGTCATGTAAATTGTATTTCCCTGTTCTAATTCACCAGCAGGGTAGTTTCTGGCTGCACGATCAGGATTTATTAGTTTTCTTCTTTCGTTGGAATATTCTTTTGAAATCAATTTATCAACAGGAATCTTATTAAAATCCATATCAGAATAATATTTAGCCCTGTCCTCAAAAGCTAATTTTTTTGCTTCGGTAAAAAGATGAATATATTCTGTGCTTCCGAAACCCATCGATGCAATATCATAAGCCTCCAACATATTTAACATTTGCAATGCTGCAGTTCCCTGTCCGTTTGGAGGTAGTTCCCAAACATCATAACCCCGATAATTAGTTGATATAGGTTCAACCCACTCTGATTTGTGACTCGCTAAATCATCATAAGATAAAAAGCCACCCATTTCTTTCATGTATCGATCAATTTCTTTAGCTATTTCACCTTTATAAAAAACATCACGTCCTCCTTGGGCAATTTTTTCAAGTGTATTTGCCAAAAAAGGATTTTTAAAGATTTCACCTTTTGCAGGAGCTTTACCATTTAGTGTAAATGTTTCAGTAAAATTTGGATATTCTCGTAATCTTGGAACACTTAGGTCCCAGTAATAGGCAATTAGCTCACTAACAGGAAAGCCTTCTCGAGCATAAGTAATTGCAGGATTAAGAATATCGGTCATCTTCATTGACCCAAATTTTTTGTGCATCTCAAACCAACCATCAACACAACCTGGAACAGAAACTGGCAAAGGACCAAATGCAGGAATCTTTTCAAAGTTGTTATCTAAAAAATAATCTAATGTTAACGATTTTGGTGATCGCCCGCTAGCATTTAATCCATATAACTTTTGGGTTTTTGCATCCCAGATTATAGCGAATAAATCGCCACCCATTCCATTTCCTGTAGGCTCCATCAATCCCAGAGTTGCATTTGCGGCAATTGCCGCATCAATAGCATTGCCTCCCTTTTTTAAAATATCTAATGCAACTTGTGTAGCTAATGGTTGGCTTGTTGCTGCCATTCCGTGTTTTGCAATAACCTCTGAACGAGTTGCAAAGTTTTTTCCGGTAACTCTATCTTGTGCACACATATGGTTTATGCTTAAAATTGTAATTAATAGAAGGTTAATGAATGTTTTCATGATATATTATTTTATATGGTTATCCGTTTTTGTACCCAATTTAAATTCGATTTTCTTCATTTGCCCCTAACCCTGAAGGGTGTGAAGAAAATCAATTGCTCCCTT
>KB225009.1_pt74 | contig 11767 bp, 6 predicted proteins | sample 524768 | NCBI WGS metagenome assembly AMQJ01 (sample SAMN00998488, study PRJNA167727) | sediment metagenome | isolation source: subsurface aquifer sediment | place: USA: Rifle, Colorado | collected Aug-2009
GTTGAAAAACTCAACTGAGTTAGTGCCTGAACCAGCAGTTCTAAATTTGGAGTGGAATCAATAGACATTATATCGATTTTGGCTAAGTTCTTGATTTTATTAGATCCTTAAAAACAATCTTCCCAGTAAAATCAATAGGTTATGAAAAATCGGTATAATGTCTAATTGAAAGAACTTATTCTTTCTCAAATCCCTGGCTGCTAAATTTTAATGCACGGCTGTTTTCAGTGACAATGCGGACCACCTGATCTGATACACCGTCTGGCATTTCAGCGGATATTTCAAGGGTCACAGTAACCTTTGCCCCCATCAGACCTGAAAGATGAGCAATCACCTCTTCTGCGATTTTCCCTGCATCACGGCCGACGCGGGTGGCATCGAGGTTTACGGTTCCAAAAAATCGTTTGGGTTTATCTGAATCATCTTCCGGTTCAGGGGGCAGATCCCCTGGTAATGGCCTTGGAAATTCACCCCCGCCAGGGCCACCACCTCCATCCAAAGCTATGGGAGAAACTGAGGGGATGGTCTCAGCCTCTATCTGCTTTTGTGCAATTTCCGGTTTGACCAGCAGACCCTGGGTATTTTCACTTGCCATTGGTACTGTCTGATTTGTCCGCAACCCCCGATATCTTTTTTCAGTCTCATCAAAACTCTCGGCATAGGCAAATGAATCTTTGAACCAGGTGGTCAGTGACAGGCCGGATTGGATGGCAGATATCAATACAGCCGGATTTTTCAGCCGCGGCAGATAAGGATAACTTGAAAAATCTTCCATTATCTGCCTGACAGAGACGTGATTCCCCCCTCGCCAGAGCGGTATCCGGTCCATCTCCATGCGCAGCAGTGTGGGTGCATAACTTGTGATCATCAATTCGTCATTTTGCAGTTTCTTGCCGGCCCTGACGGCCAGGGCATCCAGGCCGGTCAGACGGAACGCCTGCCAGTCGATCATTGCTGCAGGGTCCTTTTGTACCGGTACTAAAAGCCACTGGTATGTTTCCGGCAAGCGCGCCTTTACAGCCCCATCAGCAGCCGATCTCTGGGTCTGGGCCTGTTTTACCTGCTGGGGATCAAGATTCAACTGGGTTGCTTCGGCCAGGATTGATTCCCAGGCAAGATATTTTCTGACCGCCTCATCCAGGTCCTGCAGCCGGGTTTTATCTGCAGCCAGAAAAACAAGGGAATTCCGGTGCAGCCTGGGGGTGTTGCCGCGGGATTCGAATATGGATTTTGCCGCAAGTTCTGCTTTGCTCGCCGATTCTCTGCCATAGGGAGTTTCAATCCCCAGCATCACCAGCCGGACTTCCGGATCATCGGGCACATCCTGGCCCGAGGAGGGCATGGGGTGAATGCGGGAAAAATCCCCCATGGTTTTAAGATCATCCCGCAGCCTGAGGTTCAGCTCATGAATGATTTTATCCGGGTCCCGTTTAAGCTGTTCAGCCCGGTCATCAGCCAGTTTGGTCACGGTAGGCTGGGTTGAATACCAGTACCGGGGACCATCCTGGTACAGATAAGTTCCCACTGATGCCAGACGCCGCAGGGCATCGCCAAAAATAGCCGGCGTTTCACCAGGAATAACACATCCCAGCTTGATGCGACGATCCTCAATCCCCCGGTGGGCTGCCTTGGTCAGGGGGGCCGATCCCATGTAAATGGCTCTTGCCACTCTTCTGCAGGCTGCAAATTTGCCCAGGTTCGGCACATCCCCATCCATCTGCAACGGCAGGGCGTTTGGGCCATCCACATCCTTTTCAATAACCGGTACCCAGTTGTCTGAAAGATACCGGGTCAATTCAAACTGGACCCGCGGGTCGTCAATGGGAATATTAGCCGGCATGATCAATGGATTTTTATCCCCCTTTTCCCACAGGCTGTGAATCACGGCTGCCATAAGCCGCAAAACACCCCGGGTTCTCTGAAATTTCACCAGGGTGGACCAGTCAGTATAGAGGCGGTCAAAAATTTCCGGATGGATGGGATAGGCTGCCTTGATCCGTTTTTCATAATCAGCATCCCGGCTTTCAGGCGGAAATTCCGCAGACTGGGCACGATAAAAATCACTGAAATTTCTGGCCACCACATCCCGGTCCTTGAACTGGTCCGGATCTGTCATGGGCTCGAACAGCCTGCGCCGGACAATTTCAAACCCCTCTTCTGCACTGGCCGGCCGCCAGGAGGACTCCACACGGCCCACCACATTGCGCAAACGATCCAGGGCCTCCCGCCCCCTTTGCCCGCCCACTTCAACATCATCGGCCCGGGTATGGGGGGAACCTGCTGTATCCGATGCCGGGAGACTGATGACCAAAAGGCAGTTACCGGCCAACTTGGCAGATTCGGTCAGGACCTGGGCAAAGGTGAACTGGGTCTCAAATCCGCCGGCCGGCAGATCACTCTGGTCATGAAGCTGTCGGGCATAGGCCACCCATTCATCAATCAGGATCAGGCAGGGACCATATTCTTGAAACAGCTCGCGCAAAACATCCCCGGGGCTGGTGGCTTTTTCATCATCCGCCTGGATGCGGGCATAGGCTTTTTTACCGCCCAGCTGCCAGGCCATTTCCCCCCAGAGGGTGTGCACCATGGTACCGTCCGGTTTGACACAAGGATTTCCCGGGGAAATCTTATTGCCCACCAGCACCACCCGGCGGGCCGCTGGTACCGTGGCAGCCCCGGCCTCATCCATCACCGCATCAATCCCGGCAAGTGTGGTGGGGCTGACCCCTGAAAACAGATGATACAACGCCAGCATGGAATGGGTCTTGCCGCCGCCGAAATTGGTCTGGAGCTGAACCACAGGATCCCCCCCCTGACCATTCAAACGCTGAATGCCATCCTTGAGCATGTTTTTCAGACTCTCGGTCAGAAAGGTACGCCGGAAAAACTCAATTGGATCACGGTATTCGTCTGTTCCCTGACCCAGGTGTACCTGCCAGAGGTCTGCAGCAAACTCAGCCTGCTGATACCGGCCGCTGGCCACATCCTTATGAGGGGTTACAATTTCCCGCCAGGGTTTCAGATTGCCCGTGGCCACACTTTCCACCACTGTGCCTGCGCTTTTTCGCTTTTCACTGCGCACCTGCTCATCAAATCTCAGGCGCAAAAGCTCCATCTTCATGCGTTCAATATCATCGGCCTCGGGTGCGGAAACTGCGGTTAAAAGCCTTGCTGCAGAATCCAAAGCCCGATAGGTGTTATCGCCGGTAAAGGCCTCCTGGTGCGCCCATTTGTTGCGGATATCCCGAAGCTCGCTGACAAGACTTCTTTCCGTATGGCCCAGGGTCAGACGGAAAACCGTGTTCCAGGAATCCCACATGAGTTTGAGCAGCACAGCCACATCCCACTGGGCCATGGGGCCGTCCATATTGATTCGGTCATCAGCCACCATCTGCCGAATTTCCTTTTGCGCCTGACCTTTGTAAATATGTTTAAACTCGCGCTCGGCAAAGGGCCCCAGCCCTTTTTTAAGCGACGCCAATGCCTTGCCGACGCGTTCGTGGTTGGTAATTGCCATGGGATCTCCTGTCAGAACATTTCAGATTGTTCGTCTTGAGGTTTCTTGTCTTTTTCTTCACCTGCCAGCCGGATAATTTCCGGCCAGCTCTGCACCAGACTATTGTATGCAATGGCCTCATTGGCCCGTTTTTTTCGTTCACAAAGGGTATAAAGGCGGTAGCACAGTTCCCGGGCCGTCTCGGCCTGTGAACCCAGTTTGGCCACAAGCATGGCTGCGGCTGAATCTCCGCCGGTTTCAAGGGCGCGGATGAGCTGATGCACCATTTCCCAGACCGTAAGCCGTTTGTCGGTTTCAGGGTCCCAGTCCTGGGGCAGTTCAGCCGGTGTCAAAAGGCGAACTTTCCCGGATCTGGATACCAGAATCCCGGCCTCCACCATGCCGGACACGCTGGTATTTTTAGATTTGGAAAGCTGCTCTGCGATCCCGTAATCACCTTCAGCAAACCCCATCTGGTCAAACCAGGTCAGGGCCCAGCGGCTGTCTGCATCAAAATCCCCCTCCTGCTCGGCCAGGGCTTCATCCAGGGTCTGGTTGATCAGGGACAGGGCTTCACGAACCGTAAGAGGGGTACCTTTGGCATCCAGAACTTTTGAATACCGGGTGTAAACCGCCATGCCCGGACCGATGGCCGCCTGGGCCAGATCCACGGGTGCAATATTACCGCGCTGGAGATGGGCAAGGGCCTGGGGCAATTCGGATTTGAGGGTAGCCACAAAATCCCTGCGGGTGGCAATGGGGGCATCGCTTGGTCGTTTCCGGCAGACAAGAACGATGCTGGAGGCCAGGGCGTTGGTGCCCATGGCAATCATACGACCGGAACCCTCGGTGCGTATCGGCCATGTGCCAGTGATTGCAAAACCGGCTTCTATGACCGCAGCCAGAAAAGTGTCCCAGCCGGTATTGGTCATGCCATCAGCCCCATCGCTTTCCGACTGCTTGAAGGCATAATAAATGGTGACTGGGAATGCAGGATGTGACTGGTCCGCGAGCTGATGCATGGCCTGAGTCATCCCATCAAGGAAAAATATTTCTGCTTTTTCTTTACTGCCATGTCGATAGGGTGTTGCCACCAGTTCTTCAGCTTTTGGAACTGCCAGTGTTGCAAAAAGATCCGGGAAAATTGGTTTCAATGAACGACGTAACCAGACGTAAAAAAAGTCAGATAGGTCTGCGTATCCGATATTATCATAGTAGGGTGGATCAGTTGACACGATTTTATCTTGGCTAATTTTTTGAGATGAGGCGTCAAGTTGCATTGACAGCGCAAGCGGAAACGCTGGAAAAGTATTAATTGCCATCGAACCTTTCTCGATTGCAATTAAAAAACTACCACCGATATCTGCAAATGTGTTCGCCTCTGCAAAATCCCATGTCATCGGAATAGCTTGACGAGCAAATGTTTCACGAAACGCACCGCGATCACTCATCCAAGTTGCAATAGATGACCCTATATTTGTCATCTTGGAAACCCCAAATGCCAAATACATTCCTATCGCATCCGCATAGGCTGTAATGCCAACGCCTAGTTCGTCCAGAGCTTTGCCATCATCAGACAGACCTGCCTTAACAGCATCCTGCTTTACTTGCTTACGGGCTTCCTGCACCAGATCAGAAAAGGTGGTCAATGCCACAAGCTGGCGGGGGGTGAATGCATCGCCCCAAGTCGGCATTCCATACATGGGAAGCCTATCTACATCATGACAAGGTGTCGGAACAGATAGATTGGGTTTCCAGACAGAAGTTGCTTCTTCGGCTATACTTTCATGGTTTTTTAAAGGTGGAATATATAATCGAGTTCGATCACCTTCGAGAACTATTGCCATAAGTCTCGAACCCATTTTTCCAGCTTGTGCCTCGGAACGGATGTAAGCAGCCTGAATCGGAGAGCCTGACATCAAACATTCAAAATTGGCTCCCCGCGATAACTTGGTGCCGCTCTTTGCCGCTGCCGCATCCTCAGGCTTACCCACCTTAACAGTAAACCGATACCCCCCATTTTCAATCACCGGCTCCACATAGGCTTCCTTGCCCTTTTTGGTGGAAAGCATGAAGGTGGAAGCCAGCGGCACATCCACATGGGCAAAGGCCGGATTGGGACTTTTCACCGTGCGGGCCCAGAGCCAGGCAATCACAGTAAGTTTTTTACCGGCATAGGGGTTCAGATCCGGTCTTTTTTTGACCATTTCATCTGTGATTTCAATTTTTGGATACAGGTGGCCGATGCGTTTTTCCGCCTCATCCCGCATCCATTTCCCATAGTATCTGACATCCTCGGCCAAGCCCTGGGCGCCCTTCCAGAGGGTCAGGGTCTTTTCACTCTCGGGCTTGTTCTGCCAGTCCGGGTTCACCGGTGGTTTCCCGGCAAATTTGGGCGGGATTTCGATCATGGCCTTATTGATAAGCACCGCCACGGGATTGAGATCCGAGGCATAACTTTCCAGCCCCAGGCGTTGGGCCTCCAGGGGCAGGGACCCGCCGCCGGCAAAGGGATCATGGAAAGCGGGCAGAACATAGCGGTTAAACAATTCTTCTGCCCTTGGATGATCAGCATGTTGCGCACAGGTGCGGTGCCAGCTCTGCCAGATTTCATCCCTGGCCTTTTGCAGGACCGTCTCGTTGGTGGTATTCTCCCACAACACCAGATCCTCGATAATTTTAAACAGGCGCTGGCGTTCCTTTTCCCGGGCTTTTTCTGTGGGGAACAGGTCTGGATATCCGGACGGATCATCCACCATCTGGGCAAAAATCACAGCCCGGGCTGCGGCCAGGGGGCGTCTGGCCCACCAGAGATGAAGCGTGGACGGATGGCCATGGCGGATGGATTTTTCACGGGCACAAGCCTTGTTAATGGCATCCAAAGGCAAGGCCACTTCAATGAGTTTCTTTTTCATATATTTATTCTATTCTCTTTTATTGGTATCCCACACAGGCAGATCTGTCCAATTTTCATTGAATCCCATGGCTGAAGGTCGAATACCCGGGGAGTCCTGAATCAGTTTTCGCATTCTTTCAGGCCAGGATGTTCCCGGACTGATCAATTTAAGAAAATATCCCAGCATGATCGCAGTGTTTCCAATATACCGTTCGGTTTTCGGGTTGAGCATGGCAGAAAGTGCCCTGGGTTTTCTGGGCAGTTTCATGGTGATGGTCATGCGGCGGTTCCAGAGCCGGCCGTGATGGGCGGTGATATTCCGGATAAACGTCAAATGGTGCATGAATGACTGCAATATGACCTCATCAATGCCATAGGATTTGGCCACACGGTTCCGATCGCTGCGGGTTTTAAGATTCTTAAACCACAAGGAAAGCTGACCAAATGACATGACCTCTGCAGCGGCCCAGATGGGGGGCATGGCAGGATCATCATAGGTCTTGCGGTAATGATCAATAAAAAGCTCGGTGCTTCGGTCTATTTCAGCCTTAAGAGAGTCAATCAGGCCTGATTGAATCCGTGTATTATGAATATAGTCTGCATCCAGATAAAAATGGCTGCCATAACAGACTCCCAGTTCATTGGCAAAATGAGCCCGCAGGGAGACTTCCACCCGTTCAATGGCTTCAAGGATGAGGAGGCGAAATTTTCTGTCAAAAATATAGAAATCAAGAACATTGTCAAAGGATGTGCCTGCTTTAAAATGATGGTCTTTCCCATTATCCCCCTTTTCAAAAGGAATCCAATAACCGCGAAGGCGGAAATAACTGATATGGGAGAGATAGCGGGCAGTCCGGGCAGGATCGGGTATGGTCATTCCCCGGGACGTCAGCAAATTGATCTGGTCGTCAATGGTCAGCGGGGGCTTGGTATATTTCACGCCTTCCCCCAAAAATAAGTAACCCGCCGGGGTGCGCATTCGGGGTCAAGACCCCAAGAGGCGTGGCGGGTGTTATTCAGATTCAGTATTGAGGTTACAATAACACCCAACAATCCCATTGTCATCATTTTTTTTATCATGATAATCATGATGGATTGTCCGCCCGGGCCAGAAGTTCAGCAAAAGCATAGTTGACGCTGGTCACGCCAAAATCAGGCTCCCGCTGGAAGGGCTGGCGCAGATAATGGACCTTGTGCTCATCGTTCCCCATGAATTCCACAATGGCCAGAATAAAATCATCGGGTTTGTTCAGGGAATAAAGAATTTCGTTGCGGGTAACGGTCAGCGCCTGTGCCCCGGTGATGCGGCCTTTAACCTCAATAAACCGCAGCTTGCCGGTATTGGGGATACGGCTTTCAATGTCGTAGCCCAGTTTTTCCGTTTCCCGGTCAATGGGGTCAAAACCGAGGCTGCGCTCAATATCCATGATCACGGATCGTGCTTTGGCAGCAGCCGCCTGGGTATCCCTGGCCCGGCTTATGGTTTCCGGAGTTTCTTCTGTGTGACCGGTCATGTTGCGGATCAGCCCTGAAGGAATGATCAAAAGCCCTCCCATCACCACGGGTGGCAAAGGTGAGATCCGGGCTTCCAGCTTGAGTTCTTCAAGCCTTTTCTGCAGGCGGGCCTGCAGGGTATCTGCCCGTTTACGGGCTTCGTTTGAATTCAGGCGGGCATTGACTTTCCCGGCCTGCTCCTGCAGTTTAAGCTGTTCTGACCGGTGATCCCAATAGGTGATTTCCTTTGTGAGCCGCTCTTTGACGGCCGCCTCTGTTTTGCCGATCAGGGCAATCCGCCCTTGTTTTACTTCTGCCAAATGCTCGGGGACCACATGGGTAATGGCATACCCTTGGGCCTTGTGCTCAAGTTCCCGGTCGATCCAGCCGCATTCAGGTCTTGAAAGAAGATCCTCAACGGAAGGCTCTCCCTCTTTTAAAGGCCTGAAATCAAGATAGGGTGCATAATGCATATGCCGGCTGTGACCATCCGCGTCCAGTTCCACATAAAGCATCTGTTTTGAAATAATGCGGCGGTCCCCGGATCGGGTGGTGCCGGCATCCTGGATGGCATGCGCCAGATAAAAAAGGACCCGGGGACAGGTGCCTGCATCATGGTCATCGACCAGGACAGCCCCCCGTTTAAGAAGATCCTTGTGCCGTTCCAGTGTCAGATCTGTTACTGCATCCAGAAGCGGGTGCCCGGGACATACAAATGCCGCAAGGGGCTGGCCCTGGGGATTGATCAATTCTTTTTCAAAGGTGATCCGCTCATATCGGGAAAGAACCGGCTCACCCATGCCGACCAGACGGTCCCGGTTCCGGATGACGGCAGGCACATGGGTAATTTCATACCGCCGGGGTTCCCGTTGCCGGTCAGTTCCGCCAAGTTTCTGGAATGCCTCCCTAAAAAAGGATTCAATATAATGGGGTTGCAGACGCCTGGCATCGGCTCTCTCCATGTCTTCGCGTACCCTTCGAATTCTGCCGGCATCCATGGCATCATGGGCCAGGGCCCGTTCATCAAGCAGGTCTCGCAATTGTTCCCGGTCCAGGGCATGGTCCAGAACAGTGGTTAAATAGGTCATCACCTCAGGCTGTTCTCCATACCGGATGGCCTGGATCAGCAGATCTCGCAAGGGTTTCCCTTCGAACTGCAGTTTGCCCAGGACATCAAATACCTGGCCGCCAAGGGATTGGCGGGCCTGCTCCAGTTTGTCCAGAAGCTTACGATAGACATCGCCCTCTCTGGTTTCTTCAGCCACAAGGTTCCATAAATGGCAGACTTCAGTCTGGCCGATACGGTGGATCCGGCCGAATCGCTGTTCAATCCGGTTGGGGTTCCAGGGCAGGTCATAATTGATCATCAAGTGGGCGCGCTGTAAGTTGATGCCCTCGCCTGCAGCATCAGTGGCAAGCAGGACCTGGACTTTTGGATCATGCCGGAAGGCTTCCTGTATTTTCAGGCGTTCCTCGCGGCCAATCGTACCATGAATGACAACAACGGCGGATCCTCTTCCCAGCAGAGCCGTGATTCTATTTTCCAGATAGTTAAGCGTGTCCCGGTGTTCGGTAAAAATAACCAGTTTCTGATGAACAGAAGCCTTGTGAGGTGGAATAGGCCGGGCACCATAAGGTTTAACCTCTTCAAGCACTGCATCTTCTGTAGTCAGGATCGTAAAAATTTCATGTAAAAGGCTTGCCAGTTGCAGCCATTTTGTATCAGCACCGCTGTTTCTGACGTTGAGGGCAATGGATTCAATATGCCGGAGCGTCCGGATCTCGGCCTTCAGCTCCTGGAGCGATCGTGCGGCTGTGGCCTGGTCAAGGATTTCTGCTTCTGCGACTTCGACCTCATCATCCGGTGCATCCTCAAGATCCTCCACCTCTTCTGCATCCAGGATCGGCAACAGGTCAGAAAGGATGCTCCCGGTTCTGCCGGCACGCTGGAGCACTTCCAATTCCCTCAAACGGCTTTCAAGCCTTTCCCTTCTGCGCCGAAGCGATTGATGAATGGCCTCGGGAGAAGATGCAAGACGGCGTTGGAGAATGGTTAAAGCAAATCCGACTGTTCCTCTCCGGCCGCCGTTTTCAACTGCTTCCACCCGGTTGAACTCTTCGCGGACATATTCAGTAACTGCCTTATAGAGAGACGCTTCTTCATCGGAAAGCCGGTAGGGAACCGTATAGGCAATACGTTCAGGAAACAGTGGTGTGCCATCAAATTTGAGAAGATTTTCCTTGACCATGCGCCGCATGAGATCAGACACATCGGCAGAATGAACACCATCCCGGAAACGTCCTTCAAAGCGATCCCCATCTATCAATGCCATGAATAACTGAAAATCAATCTCTTTCCCATTGTGCGGGGTCGCAGTCATTAATAAAAAATGCCGGGTAAGGCTTGATAAAAGCTGCCCAAGCCGATAGCGCTTGGTGTATTTTGCCTCTGTTCCAAATACCGTTGCTGACATTTTATGCGCCTCGTCACAGACGACCAAATCCCATTGACAATCCTGGGCCTTTAGTTTCTGCTGAACATCTTCATTGCGCGAGAGCTTATCCAGGCGGGCAATGACCAGGTTCGTTTCAAGAAACCAGTTGCCGGTGCGGGCGGCTTCAAATTTATCATTGGTCAATATTTCAAACGGCAGGGAGAATCGACGGTAAAGTTCATCCTGCCATTGTTCAGCAAGACTGCCCGGACAGACGATCAGGCAGCGTTGAAGATCTCCCCGCGCGATCAATTCTTTAATCAGAAGCCCCGCCATGATGGTTTTCCCGGCACCCGGGTCATCGGCCAGAAGAAAGCGCAGCGGCTGCCTGGGAAGCATTTCTCCATAAACAGCAGTGATCTGGTGGGGTAAGGGATCGACCAGAGAGGTATGAACCGCCAGAACCGGATCAAAAAGATGGGCAAGATTGATACGGTGCGCCTCTGAAACAAGCCGGAACATGGCCCCGTCTCCATCGAAACCCCATGGACGCCCTTGTTCGACCAGATCAAGTCGTTGTTCATCGCTGCGATAGACCAGTTCATTTGCCACCCTGCCATTTGGTGTTTTATAGGTCAGTTCCAAGGCTTCGGAACCATACCATTGAATATTGACTACAGTTACCAGACTATCGGGTAAAAGCCCTCGCAATGAGGCATTGGGTTTAAGGTCTTCGAGTCGAATCATATAGAGCCTTTGAAAGCATTATAGAAATAAATTCAAATTATTACAGTGCTATTTTTTTTACCTTCCTTCAATTGAAAACAGCTCAAACCCCAATTAAGCCCTGGCCAGAACAAGGGCGGATACTTCGGCAGCCCCTGCATTCATAAGGGTCTGGGCCGCGGCATTGCAGGTGGCTCCTGTGGTAAACACATCATCTACTAAAAGGATATTTTTACCTTGGATATAGTCCGGCTTAGGACAGGCAAAGGCCTGGGTAAGATTATTTTTCCGGGCTTTATGGTCTAAGCCGGTCTGGCTGACCGTTGCCCTGACCCGGGCAAGGCAGCGGATGTCAATGCACCATGGCGCCGGCCGGCCATAGGCATCCCTGTACAACCGGGGAAAATTCCGGACAAGCAAATAGGACTGGTTGAATCCGCGCTTTTTAGCCTTTGAGACATGGAGGGGAATGGGCACAATCAAATGAAAACCATTCATGTCAAAATGGGTGGCAAAGGCCTGGAACAGGTGACGTTCAAGGGGACGGGCCAGACTGAGCTTTGACTGGTATTTGAACAACCCCAGGGCCTTTTGTATTAACTCCTTATAGATAAATGCAGCCCGGACACTCTCCATCACCATGGGTGCTTTGAGGCAGGCTTCACACAGGTGATCAGGTCCGGATTCAAAGCAATGGCCGCAGGCAGGGCAAAAAGGGTG
>KB227707.1_pt20 | contig 11728 bp, 10 predicted proteins | sample 524768 | NCBI WGS metagenome assembly AMQJ01 (sample SAMN00998488, study PRJNA167727) | sediment metagenome | isolation source: subsurface aquifer sediment | place: USA: Rifle, Colorado | collected Aug-2009
CATAATCATCCTCCTGTGTGTCAAAATTGTTTTGTCGTGGATGTTTCATTTTGTTTTGTTTATGCATTTTGCCTGTTTGGCATTTTTTGTTTTCACCATATGGCCTGAAAGCGAATGGTTTTTGTGTATCACTTTACCCAATTTGGTTTTCGTTTTTCCAGGAAAGCCGCCATTCCTTCCTGACCTTCATCCGAGGCTCGAATATCGGCTATCATTTTTGCGGTATATCCAATTGCTTCTTCAAGAGAAAGTGTATTGGCAATATCGTAAAGCAAATTTTTACAATGGCTCATCGCTTTTGGTCCGCTTGTTTTCAGCAATTCTATCACTTCCTGAAGATAACTTTCAATTTCTTCTGCAGGCATCGATTTATTTATCAATCGATGATAAGCGGCTTCTTCTCCTTTGAATCTTTTTCCTGTCAACATCAACTCTTTAGAACCATATTCGCCTACTCTTTTGGTTACGTAGGGCGAAATGCAAGCAGGGACGATGCCAATTTTTACTTCACTCAACGAAAAAGTAGTGTTTTCATCGGCAAAGGCAAAATCGCAGGCGGCCAACAAACCATTTGCTCCGCCAATTGCTGCGCCGTGAACCAAGGCAATAGTTGGTTTAGGACAGGTATATATTTCGTAAAAACATTTCGAAAGATTTAAGCTCTCGGCATAATTATCGTTGTAAGCGTATTTTGCCACATTTCGCATCCAATTTAAATCGGCTCCGGCACAAAACGATTTTCCCTTTCCCCGAAGTACCACGATTCTAATCTCATCGATTGTTTTGATTTCTTGAAACATTTTGATCAGTTCGGCAATCATCACTTCGTTAAACGCATTGTGAATATTTGGCCGATTCAGCCAAATAGTACCCACTTCGTTTTGTATATCTAATTCAACGGTTTTAAATTTATTCATCCTTTTTTCAATTAAGCTTTTCAACACTATCTCAATCCAAAATTTTCAATTCTAATTTAGCTACGAATTTCCATCCGTTACATTCTAAAAATTCCAAATTTTGTTTTATCCCATTTTTTATTTATTGACATGGCAATTCCCATGGCTAAGATTTTACGCGTGTCCACCGGGTCTATAATTCCATCGTCCCAGATGCGTGCAGTACTATAATAAGCAGAGCCTTCGTGTTCGTATTTTTCTAAGATAGACTTTTTCAAATTATCGATGTCGTCTTGTTTCATTTCTTCACCACGAGCATAGAGTTGGTCTTTTTTTACTTGAATCAATACATCGGCGGCCTGTTCGCCACCCATGACTGAAATTTTAGCATTTGGCCACATGAAAAGCAATCGGGGATCGTAGGCACGACCCGCCATTGCATAATTTCCCGCACCAAAAGAACCGCCAAATACCACGGTAAATTTTGGAACATTTGCATTTGCAACAGCATGAACAAATTTAGCTCCATCGCGTGCAATGCCTTTGTGTTCGTATTCTTTCCCTACAATAAAACCGGTGATATTTTGAAGGAAAAGGATGGGAATGTTCCGGCTGGTACACAATTCGACAAAATGAGCACCTTTGAGTGCTGTTTCGGAAAAAAGAACCCCGTTATTGGCTATAATTCCGATAGGAAAACCCATAATGTGAGCAAAACCGGTAACAATAGTGGGCGCATAGCGTGCTTTAAATTCCTGAAATCGGCTTCCATCAACCATTCGAGCTATAATCTCTCTAGAATCGACCGCCTTTTTTAAGTCGACCGGAGCAATTCCGTACAATTCTTTTGGATCGTAAAAAGGTTCTTCCGCTTCGATGATGTCGAGTTTTTGTTTTTCTTTATGTTCAAGGGTTTCAAAAATATTTCTACAGATCGATATGGCGTGTCTGTCGTCTTCTGCAAAATGATCGGCCACACCAGAAATACTTGTATGCACATCGGCTCCGCCAAGTTCTTCGGCCGTAACTTCCTCGCCCGTAGCCGCTTTTACCAATGGTGGTCCGCCAATGAAAATAGTTCCTTGTTCTTTTACAATAATTGTTTCATCGCTCATAGCTGGAACATAAGCTCCACCGGCGGTGCAACTTCCCATTACAATGGAAATTTGAGGAATGCCTTCTGCCGACATGCGTGCTTGATTGAAAAAGAATCGTCCAAAATCGAAACGGTCGGGGAAAACATTGGCTTGGTCGGGAAGAAAAGCGCCTCCGGAATCGACCATATATACGCATGGCAAATGATTTTCCATGGCTATTTCCTGAGCACGAACATGTTTCCGGATTGTTTCTTTGATGTATGTTCCGCCTTTAACGGTAGCATCATTGGCGATAATGAGTGTTTCTTTCCCATGAATCACACCAATTCCAGTGATAATCCCAGCCGAAGGAAATTGATTTTCATATTTATTGTAAGCAGCCAAAGATGAAAATTCCATAAATGGAGTATTCGGATCAACCAAGAGATTGATACGCTCGCGAGCAAGGAGTTTTCCGCGCTCTTTGTGTTTCAATACGGCCGATTCTTGAGCGCGATCGATGGTGGATCGAGTGCGTTCGCGAAATGTATTCAAAAGCTCAAGAAAAGCTTTTTGATTGGCTTGGAAACTTTCCGAGTTTATGTCTATTTGTGATTTTATGCGATACACTTTTATTGAGTTTAGTTTTTATTAAAAACAAAGTTCCAAAAATAAAAAAATTTCTTATGCTTGCATAAGAATAAATCGAATCTTGAATAAAAATATTCGAATTTTAAAGGAATCAAAGTTTATGTTTCCTTTTTTTAAAAACAGATTCGTTCCAATAATTAAAAAGAACTTTTCCACTCTTCGAGTGAGAAGGCTTTGTTCAGGCGAATTCCTTTTTCAGTTTGGATAAGATTGCAGCATTCGGAATAGAGATCGTGTTCAAAAAAAAGTGTATAATTATTGGCGACAGCTTCTTCAAAAAACAATTTCTTTTCATCTAAAGTTAAAAGTGGTCGTGTATCGTAGGCCATAATCCAAGGCAAAGGGATGTGGGCTGTAGAAGGAAGCAAATCGCCCATATAAACAATGGTTTTTCCTTTGTATTTGATATGAGGAATCATTTGGCCGTTGGTGTGTCCATTCACTATTTTCAAATTAAAATCGGGATAAATTTCACCTTCATTTTCTAGAATATTCAACTGACCACTCTCCTGCATCGGCATGATATTTTCTTTCAGGAAGCTTGCTTTTTCGCGATTGTTGGGACGAGTAGCCCATTCCCACTGGGCTTTGCTTACCCAATATTTAGCATTTTTAAAAGCCGGAATGAGAGCCGTTTTATTCGCATTCCACTTTATCGATCCGCCGGTGTGATCAAAATGCAAATGCGTAAGCACCATATCGGTAATATCGTCGGGAGCAAAGCCGTATTTTGCAAGAGATTTTTCCAAAGAATCGTCGCCATGAAGGTGGTAATTGCCAAGAAATTTCGCGTCTTGTTTATCACCAATTCCGTTGTCGATTAATATTTTTCGATTGTCCATTACGACTAACAAACAGCGCATAGCCCATGAACAGAGGTTATTTTCGTCGGCAGGATAAACTTTCGACCACAATGATTTTGGAACAACACCAAACATTGCTCCCCCATCGAGTTTAAAGTTACCGGTAGGAATACTGTATATTTCCATAGATTTATTTTTTACACAAAGATAAAGATTGCTTTCGACAATGACTTCGGAAGTTTTGTTTGAGATTGTTAAAGAATATAAAAACATCCGCTTCCTTGACTGTTTGGAATTCAGCTATAGACCTAAAAATACGAAGTGCAAAACTAACACATCAGCCTTGATTTGCTGATTGTTAGCCGCAAAATTGATCAGAATGTCAATCGAGCCGAAAGGATAAAATTTCTTCCGGGCGCGCTAATTCCTGAACTATAGGTTCGGTACCGCTGATCGCTTATATTTTCCATTCCCGTACTGATCGAAAACTGCTTGCTGATTTGATAGAGTAGTTTAAAATTAAGGGTGTACCATCTGGGAGAATAGGGATTTCCGTTTTCGTCGATGGCATAAATTTCTGTTTTTCCTATTTCTTCATCAGGCATTTCTTCAAAATCTTTCTGACCACTATAAACGGCATAAAGCTGAATATCGAGTTTATTTACCCGATAAGAAAGCCGAGAGATTCCATACGCTGGTGGCGCATGACGTGATGGGCTAGTAGTCCCATCGTCGAGTTCTTCTTCGCCAATTTGATAATTGAAATCGGATGAAAAACTAAAGCCGGACGCTAATTTCAGTTCTATTCCGGCTTGAAAGCCATACACTTTGGCAAAGGCTGCGTTTTGGATGGCTTGCACTTTGCTCAATGTTCCGTCATAAAAAATGCTATCAATGCCGTTTATGGTAAAATCGCGACGCACCATCGCATTGTCTAAAATGGTGTAATAAGCCGTAAAATCAATTTTCAAAATATCGGCAAACAATTTTGCAACACTAACATCCACATTGTAGGCATATTCGGCTTTCAAATCTGGGTTAGGAACTACAACTGCGCCGGGTTCAGAGTCGAATACTTTTCCCATATCATCCACATTTGGTGCCCGAAAAGCAGTTGCAAGATTCGCACTGATCACCCAATCGTCGGAAGGCCGAAAAACTGCTCCAAGACTACCAGTCAATGCGCCATTGTTGATGTAGGCCGTTGTGAAAGGAAAAGGATAAAAAGACGTATCGAATTGAGCATCCAAAACAAATTGGTTGTATCGAATTCCCGATTGAAGCAGCCATTTGTCTGAGAATTTGGTTTGATTGTCGATATAAAATGCATAGGATTGCCAAGTGGATTGCGGATAACGACTAGGTCCTATTTCGCTAATTCCGGTTTTGATATTTTCATCAATTCCTTTCGAATCGACTGTATTCAATATATATTCGATTCCGTAAAGCAAAGTATTTTTTGGGCTGATCGTCTTCATAAAATCCAGATTCGCCGAATAGGCATTTACTTTTTCGGTTCTACGTTCTCTTTCGGGCTCATTAAAATTGCGGCTTATTCTACTTTCTTCAAAATATTGCTGTGCAAGGCGAAGTGTTGCTTTATCAAAGAAGGCATTCTTTGCTGTATAAAAAACATTCAAGTTATTCATCATCCAGATTTGAGGTCCATACGACCATTCGCCATAACGAGGCAATCCATTTGAATATCGAACATGGCGGTCGTAGCGCGAATAAGAAGAAGTTTCTGAATAATGAAATCCGTATTGCAAGTCCCATTTTTCGTTTGGATTGAAACGTATCTTTTGCATTATATTCATTTGGGAATAGCCCGAAGGTTTTTGAACTTGCTGGTTTTGATTTGCAACAACAACATCAATGCTGTCTTGCCTTTGAACGTAAAATGGGCGAAGATATTCGTCCGGCCCGAAAGATCCCATTTTCAAATCGCCAAAATCAAACGAACTGAAACTGCTTAAGATAGCCCATTTTTTCCATCCAATATTGAAATCGAAATGAGCAGTTTTTTCGTTGTTGGCCGAAGAATATCTTGAAAAAACTTGTCCGTTTGTAGCAGGCGAATTTGTGGTGGATAATTGGGGCGTAAGGGTTTGGAAACTCATTACTCCGCCAATTGCATCACTCCCGTATATAACAGAGTTTGGTCCAAAAAGCACTTCTGTACTTTCCAAAGCAAACGGATCGAGTGAAATGACATTTTGAATATTTCCGGAGCGAAATATGGCTGTATTCATCCGAACACCATCCACAGCATAAAGCAAGCGACTTGTAGCAAATCCTCTAATCATTGGGCTGCCGCCACCTTGCTGACTTTTCTGAATAAATATTTTTCCGGAAAGGCTCAATAAATCGGCACTTGTTTGGGGATTTTGAATTGCAAAGTCTGTTGCGGAGATTGTCACTATTTTAGAAGGAATGGAAAAAGACGATTCGCGCCAACGTGTTGCAGAAACTACAACTTCCTCTTTCAAAACCATTGTTTGTTCCAATTTTAATTCAAAAAACAAAAGCTGTAAGTCGTCATAACTCAAGACAAGCGTTTTGTATCCAAGCGATCGGATTTCGATTTTTTCGACGCCTTCAAAAGCGGTGATATTTGTTTGACCTTTGGCATTTGTTGTAGCAAATAGAGATGGGTTTTCACTGATCAAAGTAACCATTTCCAATGGCTCTCCGGTTTGATAATCTTTAATGGTAACTATTTGCGCTGATCCTACAACAGACAGCATCAGTATTAAATATACTAAAAGCATTTTTTTCATTGCGACAGATATTGACTAGGGCTGATATAGAAAAATAAATTGACGATTTACATTCATTGTAAATCATACAGATTGTAAATAAGTGAACGACTAACAGCCTTTTGGAGGCGGGAAAGGGGGCGCAATTGAAAATATTGAAAAGGATGTTTTGGTCTCAAAAAAAATCCATTTTCCTGCCAAAGGGGAATCAAATTTGGGGAGAATATGATGTTGACAGTAGAGCGATTTGAAGAAGGTATTCAAATGTGTTTGTTGTTTTTCGTTCTGGCTATTGGTGCCCATGGCTTGATCAACTAAAAGCTTTATTTGCTTATGAAGTTCTGTTTCCTTTTGATCGTTCCAGCACCAATACACGATTTTCGTATTTAGAGATTCTGTAAATACAATATCGTACATCTGATTTTGATATTCAAACTCATGAGGGTTTTTCCACTTCACTTTTGATTTTGCTTCATTCAATTCAAATTCAAATCGATGCAGTTTGCTTTTGTCAATCCCTGCTATCAGTTGTTCTTTCACTTCATGTTGTATTTTACTTTTCTGATAGGAAAACCATAAAAAAGCAAAAATTACAGGAGTAATGAGGATAAAAAGCAATATCAAACTAGCAAGTTTTTGTTTCAAATTGTTGGTGTTTTAAGGACGAATTAACAAAATTAAAAGGATGAACAGCCATCAGATTCTGAAACGGAACATACAATAATCATGCTAAATTAGCAGAAATAAAAAAGCTCGTCAAAATTTTGACGAGCTTTTTTCATAAGGCGAAATGGCTATTTTACAGCATTCACAATCGCTTTAAAAGCTTCAGGGTTGTTCATAGCTAAATCAGCGAGCGCCTTTCGGTTGAGCTCGATTCCTTTTGCATGAATTTTTCCCATAAATACGGAGTAGGACATTCCATAAATGCGAGCAGCTGCATTGATACGAGCAATCCATAATTGACGGAAATTGGCTTTTTTTGCTTTCCGATCGCGGTAAGCATAAACCAATCCTTTTTCAATCGAATTTTTAGCTACTGTCCAAACATTTTTACGACGGCCGAATTGTCCTTTGGCCATCTTTAACACTTTTCTGCGTCTATTTCTAGCCGCAACTACATTTACTGATCTTGGCATTTTTTGTTGTTTTTTCGCTCTAGCGCCTTTCGGACTTCAAGCTAAAGCAAAGGTTAAAAAATTTAATTTACCTACATAGAAAGCATTAACCGAACACTAGGCTCATCCACCTTAGAAACTAGAGCTATGTGCGTAAGATTACGCTTTTGCTTTGTTGATTTCTTGGTCAGGATGTGGCTTTTATAAGCATGCTTCCTTTTTAATTTACCTGATCCGGTAAGGCTGAACCTTTTCTTAGCACCGGATTTAGTTTTTACTTTTGGCATTCTTTAAAGTATTAAATGATTAATATTAAATAATCGATATTTCTATCTGTTATTTTTTCTTTTTTGGAGCAACAATCATGATCATTCTTTTGCCTTCCAATTTAGGCAAACGCTCCACTTTTCCAAATTCTTCCAGAGCTTGTGCAAATTTTAGCAAGATTATTTCGCCTTGATCTTTATAAACAATCGATCGGCCACGAAAAAACACATCCACTTTTACTTTTGCACCTTCTTCCAGAAATTTTTCAGCATGTTTCAATTTGAAATTAAAATCATGGTCGTCGGTATTTGGTCCCAATCGAATTTCTTTCACCACCACTTTGGCTGTTTTCGATTTTATTTCTTTTTGCTTCTTTTTTAATTCATAAAGAAACTTGCGATAATCGATAATTCGACAAACAGGTGGATTTGCAGTTGGAGAAATCTCAACCAAATCCAGCTCTAAAGCTTCCGCTTTATCAATCGCATCTCTCAGATTGTAAATACCTACTTCTATATTTTCACCCACAAGACGTACAACCGGAGCAGTAATATATTCATTGATTTTATGCAATGCTTCCGGCTTTTTAAATGGTCGCCTACCTTGGAATTGAACACTTTTTGCTATGACTTTGGTCTCCTTTTAGTTTAATTTATTTTCTTTCTTACTTTATTAAAAAATATTTTCAGTTTCTTTTTTAATCTGCTCAGCAAATACTTCGATGCTCATACTTCCTAAATCGCCTTGTCCGTGTTTTCGAACAGAAACGGTATTTGTTTCTTCTTCCTTCTCACCAACGACAAGCATATACGGAATTTTTTTCATTTCAGCATCGCGAATTTTCCTTCCCGTTTTCTCACTTCTCAGGTCAATTTGGGCGCGAATGTCGGCATTTTCCAGCAAACTTAAAACTTTTTCGGCATATTTTTGGTATTTTTCGCTGATCGGCAAGATAATAAGCTGCTCGGGAGCGAGCCAAAGTGGGAAATTTCCTCCACAATGTTCGATAAGCACCGCTACAAATCTTTCCATAGAGCCAAATGGAGCACGATGAATCATCACCGGACGGTGTTTTTCGTTATCTTCTCCGATATACTCTAAATCAAATCGTTCCGGAAGATTATAATCCACCTGAATGGTTCCCAATTGCCATTTTCTGCCAATGGCATCTTTTACCATAAAGTCCATTTTTGGTCCATAGAATGCGGCTTCGCCATAGACAACCACGGCTGGTATTCCACGTTCTTCGGCCACCTCCCGAATCGCATTTTCGGCCATTTCCCAATTTTCTTCCGATCCGATATATTTTTCACGATTTATTTTATCGCGCAAAGAAATTTGCACCATTACTTCTTTAAAATCGAGGGCTTTGAAGATTAAATCGATGATGTCCATCACTTTTTTAAACTCCTCTTTGACTTGTGAAGGCATACAAAAAATATGCGCATCGTCTTGAGTAAAACCTCTTACTCTTGTCAATCCATGCAATTCACCGCTTTGCTCATAACGATAAACTGTTCCAAATTCGGCATAGCGAATTGGTAATTCTTTGTAGGAATGAGGTGCAGCACGATAGATTTCGCAATGGTGGGGACAATTCATTGGTTTCAACAAAAACTCTTCGCCTTCAGCCGGAGTATGAATTGGCTGAAAACTGTCTTGTCCATATTTGGCATAATGGCCAGAAGTAACGTAAAGTTCCTTTTGACCAATATGAGGAGTGATAACGGGCTGATAACCATATTGTTTTTGAACTTTTTTAAGAAAATTCTCCAATCGTTCGCGAAGCATAGCTCCTTTGGGCAACCATAAAGGCAAGCCTTTTCCAACTCGATCAGAAAAAGTAAAAAGCTCCAATTCTTTGCCCAATTTCCGATGATCGCGTTTTTTGGCTTCTTCGAGCAGTTCAAGATAGTCTGTTAAATCTTTTTTCTTTGGGAATGTGATTCCGTAGATGCGCGTAAGTTGCTTGCGTTTTTCGTCGCCTCGCCAATATGCACCGGCAATATTCAACAATTTAACGGCCTTAATCATTGAAGTATCCATAAGATGAGGGCCACGACAGAGATCGGTAAAACTGCCCGTTTCGTAGAAAGTAATCGTTCCATCCTCTAAATCAGTGATTAATTCCACTTTATATTCGTCGCCTTTTTGGGTAAAATAGGACAAGGCTTCTTGTTTGCTAACTTCTTTTCTGGTAAATCTTTGTTTCTCTTTGGCGAGCTCCAAGATGCGTGCTTCTATCTTTTCAAAATCATTTTCGGATATTGAATAATTCATGAAATCGATATCGTAATAAAAACCATTTTCGATATCTGGTCCTATTCCAAACTTAACGCCCGGAAACAATTGTTCGATGGCCTCGGCCATCAAGTGAGCGGAGGAATGCCACATGGCTGCTTTGCCTTCTGTATCATTCCAAGTGAGTAATTGCACTTGAGCGTCTTCATTTATAGGGAGAAAAGCATCTGCTACAATTCCGTTTATTTTGGCAGCCAACACATTGCGAGCCAATCCTTCACTAATTTCCAATGCTAAATCATAAGCAGTATTTCCTTTTTGAATTTGCTTAAGAGAACCATCGGGCAAGGTGATATTTATCATCATTGTAATTCAAATTTTTAGCCTGCAAAGTTAGCAAAATATCTTTTAGCATCATTCAAAATAGAGCGATTATATATTGCTCTATTTTATTGTTCTATTTTCTGTTTCTCAAGAAGAAATCACCTGTAAGAGTTCTCGAATGTTGTTACAATTTCCCATTTTATTCATTATAAGCACATAAAATATTTTCGTTCGAAAGGTGAAATAATCTGTGGAATTATTGTCATATTTGCGACGGGAGATATTTTTTTATTGAAATTAGATTTTGAACTTTTTTTGATGTTTAGGAATTTGATAATGAATAAAATTATTCCTTAACCGCTCCTATCGAAATTTCGCCACTTTGGCCTAATTTTTATTGAAAAAAATAGGATTGGAATAATGAATCGTTTAGACACTCAAATTTGTTCAAATCAGTCATATAAAAAGATTAAAAATTGATTAGAACTTAAACTTGAAGACTTTTTTCGCTATCGGACTTGTTTTGCTAAGCAATTTTTTATTTGCTCAAAGAGAGGATTTGCACGCGCATTATACCTACAATCTGATGGCCGTGAATCCGGCTTATGCAGGATTGGAAAACCAGCTTTCGGTTACGCTTTTGCACCGATCACAATGGGCTGTATTTCCGGGGGCTCCACGACTTCAAACGGCTTCGGTACACGCTCCATTTGGACGAAACGTTGGTCTTGGATTTTCCTTTGTCCGCGAACAAATTGGTCCTGAACAAAACATTGCCATCAAAGGAGACTATTCGTTTACTATTCGATCGGAAGAAAAAGTAAAAATTGTTTTTGGATTGAAAGCCGCCTTAAACATGCTCTATATCAATCTGATCGATTTAGAGCTCGACGATCCAGACGACCCTTCATTTCTCAATAATAAGCAAAGTATCCTATTGCCTAACTTCGGAGTGGGCATCATTGCTTACACAAAAGATTATTATTTAGGATTTTCGATTCCCGACTTAATTGTACACAATTATTTGAACAACACCATCTATTCGTCATCTCATTTATGGATTTCGTCAAAACATTATTATTTTATTGGCGGAGCCGTATTGCCTCTCTCACACAAACTCATTTTCAAACCTTCAGGCTATTTTCGCTTTTCGCATAGCGAGCAAGAAAACAAATTCATGGATATAGAAGCTGAAATTGGAATGATGGCCGAATACAATTCTAGTTTTCATGGCGGATTATCGGTCCGAACTGAAAACAAAATTGCTGCCTTTTTGGGATTAAAAATATTGCCCGATTTGGACTTGGGCTATTCTTTCGATTTATTTTACTTCAACAAATTACAGAAATACAACGGAGGTAGTCATGAACTTGTTTTGAAATACGACTTATATATCAAACAAAGAAAAAAACCCATTCCCTGCCCTACTTTTCAGTTGCAATACCATTGAACAAAGACGTGCTCCCAATGGAGTTTCGGATTGTTTTGCCCGCATTCAAAAGAAAATGACTTTTGATTTCAATTCTGCAAATTTTTTTTGCAAAAAAAAGCCTATCTGCCAAAAGACAGATAGGCATAAGCCATGTATAAAAG
>KB227808.1_pt39 | contig 11634 bp, 13 predicted proteins | sample 524768 | NCBI WGS metagenome assembly AMQJ01 (sample SAMN00998488, study PRJNA167727) | sediment metagenome | isolation source: subsurface aquifer sediment | place: USA: Rifle, Colorado | collected Aug-2009
GTCCCAAAGCGTATTGCTCTCATTGTCCCAGTAGATTGAGTCGCTTACATAGATGCGATTTGTTGTTTTTCTGATAAGCTCTACAGTCTCAAGTAGGATGCTCTTTAGCGCCTCTGTTTTTATCGGCTTTATTAGATATGCCTCAAGATGAAGTTTGATTGCATGAAGCAGCTTCTCCTGCTCCGAATGGGCACTCATAACTATTATTTTTGTATCTTTGTCATGCTTTCTTATCTTGGCAATCATATCAAGACCGTCGAGATTTGGCATACTTATGTCGGTAAGTATTATATTTGGCTTTTTGTGCATATATATATCATACGCCTCATCTCCGGTTGCAGCAGAGTAAACCCTATTGAAAAAGAGGTGCAGATACTCACTGAGCATCTCGCGCAACTCCAGCTCATCTTCAGCCAATAAAATGGATATATCTCTAATTTTTTCAATTTTCATTTTGCATCTTTATAGTAAATTGGGCCCCGACTTTTTCGTTGTTTTCGTCGTAGATATTTTTTGCACTTAAAAATCCTCCCATGTTCTCCTCTATAATCATCCTCGCTATGTGCAAGCCAAGCCCCGTGCCCATAGATTTATGTTTAGTGGTGAAGTAGGGGTCAAATATCTTGCTTAAGTTCTCATCCTCAATCCCGCCGCAATTGTCGGATATGGAGAGGGTTGTAAACTCTGTGCTTTTTGATAGCGCAATAGTGATGGTAGCGTTTGAGAGCTTCTTGGCTGTGATTATGTCGCGCGCGTTTGAGAGGATTGAGACAAGCACCTGAATAAACTCATTAACAAGTCCATAGATTTTAAATTCGCCATTTAGTGCTAAATTTACCTTTATGCCTCTGTTGTTTTGTTCAAGATTGACAATATCGAGCGCTTTTTCTATTGCCGCTAAAACATCAAACCATGATTTATGCTTGTTTGGACTATAGTAGTTCATAAAATCTTCTATCGTCTCAGACATATAGGTTACGCGCTTCTCCATCTTATCAAGCTTATCGGCAATTTCATCTTTTGTGAGCATATCGGCTCCGTTTTTCTCTTTTAATATAGCAATGGAAGTGCCGACAATAGCTAGAGGTTGGCGCCACTGGTGGGCGATATTTCCAATCATTTCCCCAATCTCAGCCCTTTTTGACTGCTCAAAGAGAAGAAGATTTCGCTCTTTTAGAGCAAGTTCTTTTTTTTGAAGCTCCTCAATCGTGTCTATGAGCTCGCGGTTATATCTCTCTTCGATATAAAGTCCGCACTCAAGACTCTTCATATCTTTAATCAACTTGCTGATATATTTTTTCTCTATCATAGAGCCGTGCTGTGGAGCGATGAGATCTATATCGAGCTTCTCAATTTTGCTAAGAGCATAGTTAAATATATCTCTGCTTGGCATATACTCTTCATGAAAACGCTTTGCTTTTTCAAAATATGTCTCATTTGCATAAAAATCCCAAGAGTTATCAATTCCGCCAAATATATCGCCTGAAAATAGGATTTTTGAGTCTGGGTCATAGCTTACAAAAGCTCCCGGAGAGTGACAATATGGGGTGGTTAGAAAATCTAGTTTAAATCCGCTTGAGGTTACTAGCCTATTCTCATTTTTATCTATCTCATAGTAGCTAGAAGTTACAAGATAGTGCTTGATTAAAAGCGACATTCTTGAGTGCGTTACTATCTGCAAGTCATCCCTGTTTATGAGTTTTTCTATCTCAGGCACTGCAGCAGCCAAATCAGGGTCTTGATGATGTAGTATTATGTACTTTATGGCTCTTATATCAATAATACTCTTTATTTTTCTTACCGTTTCGCTAAACTCAATCATCGAGCCGGGGTCTATAAGGATAGATTCGTCGCCGTTTTTTATGAGGTATGGGTGGCATTGAAAGGGGTCGTTTTTCAGGTGCATGCCAACCCAGTAGATGTTTGGCGCTAAGAGCACCGCTTGGGATGTATCAGGATTTTTAGGCATTTCCCTCAAACCACTGTAACTGTTCTCTAAGTTCAACGACTTTCCCGACAACTATAAGAGCAGGAGTTGGGACATCTTTTGTTTTTTCTACTATATTGTCCAGTGTTCCAACGATAACAATCTGATCTTTTGTTGTGCCTTTTGAAATAACTGCACATGGATAATCTTTTGCTTTGCCGATTTCCATAAGTTTTTTACAAATTTTTGGAAGATTGTGAAGACCCATTAAAAAAACTATCGTATCGTCAGTTTTAAATGTCTCCCAAGGGATTTGAGACTCTTTTTTATGCGGAGATTCGTGCCCTGTTACAACTCTAAAACTCACCGCAACGCCTCTGTGCGTTACCGGAATGCCGGCGTAAGCAGGAGCGCTTATTGATGAGGTTATGCCGGGAATGACTTCAAATTTGATGCCTCTTTCATGAAGATATAGAGCCTCTTCGCCTCCGCGGCCAAAAACAAAAGGGTCACCGCCTTTTAGACGTACCACATTTTCATACTTTAGAGCATTTTGATAGATAACCTCGTTTATGTCGTCTTGAGGTACGATGTGTCTGCCGTCTTCTTTGCCGACATAAACAAATTCACAGCCGCTTTTTGCCTCATCTAGTATATCCGGATTTGCAAGACGGTCATAAATAATAACATCTGCCTCTTTGATAACTCTCAGCGCTTTTAGAGTCAAAAGCTCAATATCACCTGGGCCAGCACCCGTTAAATAAACCTTACTCATTTATTAGCCTCTTCGTAGATAAATATACCTGATGGTTTTTTGATATTAAACATCTCGCGAGAGAGATACCACTCTTTTGTATTGATAACAGCTACCTTGTTTGTGTCATTTACGGATATGTAGAGGTTTGGTCTAAGGTTTGACCATCTGACATGCAGAACTTTTCCGTCAAACTCAAATCTTTTTACCACTTCTAGCGTCTGAGTATCTATAATCTGAACAACAGGAAACTTCTCGCCGCTAAACGTTACTGCCATGTATTTTTGGTCCGGACTAAGAGCCGTAAATACAGGAAGTCCTTCAACTTCTATATTTTTAACAAACTTAAAATCAGAGGTGTAAACAAGAACCTTGTTGTTGCCGACTGCCGGGATAAAAACATGCCCATCGCTTATACTCCAAAATCCAAAGTGCGGAACCTTTAGCACCGGTTTTCTGTCTTCAAGAAGTATATCTATCTTTGAGTAGGTCATAGTGTCTAGGTCCACTACGCCAAAGAAGTCGCTTTTGAAAAATCCAGTAATAAAGTTGTTGTTTTTTATCATCGCGTCAAAGGGCATAACACCGACGTCTTCAAACTCTTTGTATATCTCAAAATTCGGAAGACCTTTACCCTCATTTTTATCTTTTAAAACAGTGATTTTGTCGTTGTCCATCTGAGAAAATATAAGATAATCTTTATATTTTTTAATGCCCACGTTTTTAGAGCCCGTCTCAAAAGATTTAATCGGGTTTAGGTCTCTATCTAGGATATCAACACTCTTTTTTGCATAGTTTGCAACAGCGATATAATTTTTCTCAACCGTAAAACCGATTGCGCTGTCGCTTGTTTTGTACTCTTTGATTATCTTCTCTTCTATGGGGTCAAATTTTATAATGTATCCGTCGCGTGAAATAACATAACCGTCATTATCGTAAAACTTTACGACACCGTGATTCATATCGCGCATCCCCTCGATATGCCCCTTGGTCATTCCCTCTGCTACAACCGCAAGAGAACTGCTCTCTCGCTCGACTATAAATAGCTTATCGTTTCCTCTTAGCATTGCAAAAATTGGATTTACCCCTTGTGCGTCCGCGTTTATAAAAAGTGCTGCCAACAAAGAAGCACTTGCCAATATCCTACTTATTCTCATTAATTTTTCCTTCTCTCTTGCTCGCTTAGGTAGCATGATGGGTCTTCGCTCCACAAATCGCCTGTAATAGCGTATGCTCTTGATCTTGATCCACCGTTGCATATATCTATCTGCTCACACTCTGCGCAAATGCCGCTGATTTGATGTCTTGGATGAATTCTCAGCTGATCTAAGAGTTCGCCCTTTTGCCAGATATCGCCAAAATCCTGCTTGATTATATTTCCCACCGTAAGGGGGAAAAACGGGTCAGGACGCACGTCGCCTTCGCTGTTTATGTTTAGGAGTTTGCGCCCTGCGCTGTTTCCGCCCCACGCAACCAAACGTTTTCTCATTGCATCTTTTAGGTGCGGATATTTCAAGGCAAATCTATTTAAAAATAGAATTGCGTCCTGTTCCATATTTCCGGTAACTATCTCTATGTCTCTGCCTGTGTCGTAATACTCAAACGCCTTATCCAAAATATACTCTACCGATTTTCTTCTCTGCTCTTTTGTCAAATCCATTTTAAGATTATCCAAGCCGCGCCCTGAGTAAACAAGATGTGAGATATATATTTTTGAGATATTCTCTTTCTCTGCTAAATCAAAAATGTACTCAAGGGAGTTGATTGTCTCTTTTGTTATCGTAAAGCGGATACCTACTTTTGCGCCTGTTTCATTTGCAAGACGCACAGCCTTTAGAGTCTCTCTAAATGCCCCTTTTAGTCCGCGGAAGTGGTCGTGTGTAGGCTCGTCACCGTCTATGCTTATACCTACATAATTAAATGTATCGACAATTCTTTTTACATTGCCGGTTGTAAAGTATAGACCGTTGCTTGATAAGTAGGTAATAATCCCGTTTTCTTTACAAAAATCTGCAATCTCAAAGAGATCTTTTCTTGTCAGAGGTTCTCCGCCTGAGAAGATAATAAACTTTACCCCGTTTGCTTTCATCTCAAGAATAGTTTTTTTAATCTGCGGCGTGGTTAGCGTATCGACTTCATCAAGTGTTGATTTTGAATAGCAGTGCAGACATGAGAGGTTACAGCGATTTGTAAAGTTCCATATTGCAATCGAACCATCAAGCACTCTCTCAGGCTTCCCCTCAACTACCGACGATATAAGATTTGATAGTCTAAACATCTACTTGCCTTTGTATGAGAGAACGTAGGTGGCTACCGCTTCTCTCTCTTTGTCTGTTAATTTTAACTTTGTCATAACTGTTCTTTTGTATCCAAAAGCTTTATACATAGACTCGGGATCTATTATATATGCCTGAATCTCTTCATACGTTCTTTTTTGCGCTATCTCATTGAACGGAGGTCCAAATGCGACGGCAGTTTGATGGTGACATCCCCAGCAGTATGTTTCAAAAACCGCTTTTCCATCCGCCTCATCAGCAGATAGGAGCGAGGTTATAAAGAGTGCTATTAATACTATTTTTTTCATTTTATTTCTTTTGTTTAATTTAGAATTCTAACCAAAATAAGCTTGAATTATGGCTTAATTGTGGCATAAATTAAGAATATTTTTAATAATGATTAGTTGTTGGGTTAATAAATATTTGTGATATTTTACAGGCTGTTTTTTAAGTTGAGTATTTAATAATCTTAAAAGATTTCTCTCCACAAAGGGAGAGAAAAGAGTGCTTATTATGCACCTGGGATAGTTTGTCTATGCTCGATAGAGTAAGTAAATGTAGGAGTTGTTAAACCAGTGATATATTTAACGAACTTACCTGTTTTTGCTTCATAGATACCGATACGACCAGCATTCCACTCAGAAATCATAGTCCAATAACCGTGGTTAGCAGGCTCAGCGTGAAGAATTCTAGGAACGATAGCGTTACCTTTGTCATCTTTTACAGTTGGAACTTCCCATTTGTATAGTACTTTATGAGTAACAGGATCTATAACTGTACCTTCAGTTGTACCAACAGTGATAATTCTATCAACTTCAAGAGTCTGCTTGTTGATTAGGTGAACTTTGTTCCAAACATCGCTTGAACCAAGTACGTTATCAGCCCATAGGAACGGAGTATGCTCAGATGTACCGATGAATAGTCCGCCACCGCCGATTGGAATCTGACGAATAACGTCAAAGTTGCTGTCCCAGATAGTTACTTGACCTAAGTTCATGTTAACAGTAGCACCAAGTTGCTGACCTAGACCCTCGTTAAACCAAGAAGAACCTTGACCTGGGTGTGGCTTAGATGCAGGACCTGTATAAATCTTAGTTACTAAAGATTTAGTTTTAAAGTCAACAACACCAACAACGTCACTTCCTTGAGAAGCGATGAATAGGTAACGACCAATCTCTTTACCTTCATTTAAGAAACCATCGTGAAGGATATCACCGATATTTGGAATATCTCCAACGATTGGGTAGTTAGGCTTAGAGTAATCTACGATATAAACGTGTCCACCATCTTTAAGTGCGAATGCAATATAAGGACCGTATGGAGTATCGAAAATACCAGCTACACGAGATGAATCAATGTCACCGTTTGGCTTAATAACGCTTGATGTTGGATAAACTTTTAACGGCTCAAGAGTCATAGCATCAAGTAGAATAGCTCCACCCGGAACATAGTTACCAGCCATCAAGAATTTACCATCCGGAGAAACTGCAAGACCGCGAGACTCAGATCCAACTTGTACTTCAGCAATTTTTTGCTGACCCGGAGTATTTAGGTCGAACATTGTTACTAAACCTGAACGAGAGATTGAGTAAGCATAGCGAGGCTGACGCTTGTTTGTTACTGTTACGTGAACAGCAAAACCAGCTGGGTGCTTTGATAATACTTTACCGTTAGTTCCATCAACGAATGCAACACGCTCAGCGTCACGTTCAGTTACGAAACAGATATCTGTGTTTTTCTTAACATCAGCAGGGTTTGGATACTTTGTGAAGAACTCCATTCTGTCATTTAACGGTTTCCATCCAGCTTTTACAACGTCAAGTGTAAGTTGCTTGATTACTCTGCCTTTGAAGTGCTGAATATAATCAACCATCTTATCAGCATCGTCTTTAGTAAACTTATCTTTAAATGCAGGCATTGCCGTACCGGCACGACCGTTCATAATAGTTTCAGCTAGTTCGTAAGCATTTTTCTTAGCAGTAACCGCAGGACGTAAATCAGATCCAACACCACCCTCTAGGTTAGGACCGTGACAACCTTGGCACTCTTTTTCGAAAACTTTCTCAACGTCCATTGTGCTAGCAGCTTGGACAACCATACCTGAACCGACAACTGCCATAGCAGCAACTGACATAACTAATTTATTTAATCTCATTTTATTTCTCCTTCTAAAATAGATAAACGTGCAGGCCCGAGGGCCCGGCACAACTAGTAACTAATTACCCTCTTGCTCTAAACGAGCTTTCTCTTGCTTGTAAATCCAAATCATCGGAAGTACAATCAATGTGTGTAAGAAGATAGTTAAAGTTAACGGACCCTGAGCCAATGTACCGAAAAAACTCGGTACAACATCTACGAATGGTTCAAACATTGCATTCATCTTATCTCTCCTTAACGTACGTGATTAGCAGCTTTACCTGTACTTAATAAGTCTTTAACTAAGAATAGGAAACCTATGAATGTTACGAATCCCATAATAAGTCTCCAGCTCATACCTTGAGCAAACCAAATACCGCTCTGACCTGCAAAGTAACCTTCCCATGTAGCACCCCATTGTGCACGAGAGATGATAAAGTCTGCATATCCAGCAATAGTAAGCGCCATAGTCATACCAAGAACACCGCCAAATATCATACTAGTTGCCCAGATAGATGATTTAGTGTGGTTCAAAATCTTAATGCCGTTTTTACCTTGAACGCCAAGATACATCATACCGATAAGGATAGTCGCATAAGCTCCAAAGAACGCTAGGTGTCCGTGAGCAGATGTAAACTGCGTACCGTGTGTATATAGGTTTACTTGTGGTAATGTGTGGAAGAATCCCCAGATACCAGCACCTAAGAAGTTACCAAACGCATTTAGAACGAACCAAGTAAACGCAGGCTTGTTTGTGATAACAGAGTGCTCTTTACCTTTTGCATCTTCTTCACCTTGCATTTTTCCCCAGTCATAAAGAACGTGGATAAACATAGCAACAAGCGGTAGAGGCTCTAGTGCAGAGAATAGTGCTCCAATTTCCCACCAGTACTCAGGTGTACCGATCCAGAAGTAGTGGTGACCCATACCAAGGATACCAGAACCAAATAGCATAGAAACTTCAATCCATAGCCACATTTCAACAACTTTACGGTGTGCACCAATCATAGTGATTAGACCATAAGCTGCAAGTGAACCAACGAAAACTTCCCAAGTAGCTTCAACCCAAAGGTGAATAACCCACCACCACCAGAACTGATCCATAGAGATGTTATCTGTATAGAACATGCCTGTTAAGTATAGACCGGAGAATGCAATCATATCCGCCATAAGAACAGTTACGATTCCAGAACGATTACCTTTCATTCCTGTTAGGTAAAGGTTAGCAACGAATCCAAGTGCAACTACAACGATACCGAAGTCTGCCCAACGCGGAGCTTCAATATACTCACGACCTTCATGAATAAACCAGATAGATGTTTCATCTGCAGGTCCAACTTGAATGAATAGGTAAACAAGAACAACAACAGCGATAGCAGCAGCAAAAACCCAGAAAAGAAGCTTTCCTAAGCCAATACCAACAGTCTCTATACCCGTTTCATCCGGTAGTAACCAATAAACAGAACCAAACATAGCAAAAACCATCCATACAACAAGTGCATTGATGTGTATCATTCTTGCAACAGAAAAGTCAACTACTTCAAACATGAAGCTTGGCATTACGTACTGAATAGCAGCAACAAGACCAAAAAGTAATTGCGCACCAAAAATAATTGCAGCAAAAGTAAAATACCAAGTTGCTAATTTTTTTGATTCAGATGTTAAATAACTATTTGCCATGAACCGCTCCTTGAATTTTTCCAAAGTTTCTTGGGAAACCATTTGTGTCTATAGATGACATGTGTTTTAAGAAAGCAACTAAGCCTTTAGCCTCTTCAGCTGTTATACCAAGATTTGGCATCATACGAGCGTGAGTAGGATACTGAGATGGGAATTGTAAAAATTCCGCCATAGCCTCTTCCTTTGTATTTTTACCTGTCATAGCTTGCATTGAACCCTCAGGCCCCCATGCAGGGTCTAACCAAGCTTTTGTTAAGTCTGGAGCATAGTATGCACCATTTCCAAGAAGTGTATGACAGTTCATACAGTTTTTAGTTTGTGAAGCCAATTTTCCTAAGTGAAGCATTGCACCAGCTTCTTCTTCACTCCAGTCATCTCTTCCGAAGAATTTCTCTTTTTCTTGGAAAGAAGAAGTTCCCTCTGCGTTTGCTCCACCAATTACCGGTATTTCATGGTGACGTTTCTTGTCCATTTCATAAGTAATTTTATAATTGATAACCGTAGGTCCTGGAACCCTTTTAGTTACGCCATTTTCTAAATCAGCATCAGTACCTATTGTTATTTGCGGTATTGTATCGAACGTTAGCCACATCAGAAGAACTGACGCAACCCCTGTGATCCATCCTGCTGAACGTTGCCAAAAACGATTGTCTCTCCATACGGACTTGTTTGCCACTGTACCCTCCTATAAATTATGGGTCAATATATATAAGTTAGTGTTCATTCTCTTCGTGAACACGATCTTGCATGTAATAAACTGCGTGTGGAAGTAATAATAATCCAATTGCAGCAACAACTAACGCCTTCGCCGTAAAATCATTTACGTGCATCAAGCTCCCCATTAAATATAAACAGTAAGCTGTTAATATCCAAAATAGGTAACTAAAGGGCATAGCCCAACTCTTAAGCAGTTTGACCTTAACGGCTGTATATATACCAACATAGAATCCTCCAAATACTAAAACAAGAGTAGAAGATACAAATATTGTTAAGAAATCGTCAACATGAATGTCTTGTGTCATTAAAATTTCACCAACCATTTTGTCTCTCCTTCAATTACTAAATTTTTCAGAATCAAGAGAAGTTTAGTCTGAATCAGTTTAAAATCAGTTGATATACATCAATTTTTTTAGCTAATTTAAAAATTAAGGTTAATTTTATTATTTTTGTAACAATCTGAAACATAACAGGCCGAATTATCAAATTTATTAATATAAGATTGCCTGTTAGAGTCTGCTTATATGAAGTGAAGGAGGGAGGAGAGAGTCAAAGCGAACAGCAGTGTAGCCGCAACTGTAACGACCCTTTTTTCTTTTTCTTGCAGGTTGTATTTCTCCTGCATATAGTCACCCAGCCTAATTCCTGGGAAAACAGAAAACATTAACATAGGAACAGACATAGCGCAAATCATAACAAAATCTTGTGATGTCATTTAAAACTCTTTTCTTAAATTTAAATTATATTTTATCTCTATTATTATATCATTGATTAATTAATTTTTTTTAAATAAAATTAATTTTTGGTAATATTAGACAAAACAAAAGGAGAGAGTATGAGAAAAATCTTAAGTATAGCTGCTATATCTGTAGCTGCTATTATGTTGGGAAGCGGCTGTACGTCGTCTTTAGAGATGCCTGCAGAGGTTGAAAAGGGCAATGAGACTATTCCCCAAAGTGCGATACACGTTGGTCACTACAGCAGTGATGAAGTGATAAAAGCTATAAAGTCGGCTGCAAAGAAAGAGGGATGGCGCGTAACTGAGTTTAAGAGTGAAGCAGTGATAGTTGAGAAATCTTTTAATGGGGAGACAGCCTCTTCTACTATAGTTTATCACAATCAGCATATCTATGGAGACAATAAAAACGCTCCAATGGAAGAGTTGTTAAAACTTAGACATGAGATTGTTGAAGAGTTAAAGAAAACAGAGAAGCATTAAACTCTTTGTTGTTTGCCCTCTGGCTCCAAAGCGGGAGTGCAGGGGCAAATAAAATTTAAAATCCCAAGTCCCTTTGCCTTTATCCCCAAACTCTTCGTTTTCTTATTCTTATATTAATTAAATAATTATATCATTCGGACTAATAAATAAAATTGTACAAGCAGAGAAAAATGGATTTTTTTAAATATATTCACGCAGTGGGAACCGGTGAAAAAGGAAATAGAAATTTAACTTTTGAAGAGTCAAAAGATATGATGGAACAAGTTTTGAAAAAAGAGGTTTATCCTGAGCAGGTAGCCGCATTTTTACTGGGCTGGAGGCTTAAGCCTGAGACGACTGATGAGTTTAGAGGAGTTGTAGAAGCAAGCGATATGTTCATTAAAAAAACGCCAATTCAAAACTCGATAGAGCTTGGATATCCGTTTGACGGAAAAGCAAATAATCCGTTTATATTCCCTCTTGTTGCCAAAGTTCTTGAGAATTCCCAGCTTAATCTTGTGGTTGTCGGCGATGATTTGGCGCCTGCAAAGGCAGGTATAACCCTAAAAGAGGTGGCAACCAATATTGAGCTCAATAATAATCTTTGCTATTTCGACAGAGCGGATTTTTTTAAAGAGATGCATGAGCTAACGCCGCTTCGCATGAGACTAGGTCTTAGAACAGGACTAAACACGGTTGAGAAGCTTACAAAAGTTGCCAATAGCGACTACGCGATTACCGGTGTTTTTCATAAACCTTTCGTGAAAAAGTATATTGAAGCCTTTGTAGGTAGATATAAAAGACTTGCTCTCATCCAAGGAAACGAAGGAACGCCAGAACTTTTTAGCAAGGGCAGGTTGTGGATTGCTGATGGCAATGACGTGGAGGAGATTATTGTCGATCCGGAGTATTACGGGATAAACTACACTAAGTCTTGGGAGAGGAT
>KB228669.1_pt78 | contig 11607 bp, 13 predicted proteins | sample 524768 | NCBI WGS metagenome assembly AMQJ01 (sample SAMN00998488, study PRJNA167727) | sediment metagenome | isolation source: subsurface aquifer sediment | place: USA: Rifle, Colorado | collected Aug-2009
TGAATAAAGGAAAACATTTGGATGCCTTGTTCGGCAAATTTAGTTTTGGCTCCTTTTTGAACCAATTCAAAAAACCAAAAACCAAATTCAAAAACGTTTACACCAATCCGAAACCGCAAAAAGACGAAGATTATTTGCGCAAAAAAGCCGAAGAGCAAGCCCGTATTGATGTCATTCTTGATAAGATAAAGAAATCAGGCTACGAAAGCCTTTCAGCCGAAGAAAAAGCAAAACTCTTTAATGCAAGCAATCGACATTAACAGCCGATAAAGCAAATAGCTGAATGCAGCATTCAGCTATTTATTTTTAAACTTACCAAAAAATTTGGCTATTTTCTATTCGCAATGTCTAAACAATCAATGTTTTTCTTCAGGTTTGTAAGGCAAATGTGAATCGTGCAACAGAATTTTTAGTTTTCCGTTAGCGTCTTTTGAATAGGCAAAAGAATACTCCACCTTTACCTCGTCGCCACCTTTTGCAGGTGTGAAATAATAATTTCCCATGGCGATGGCCATGTTTCCAATGATTTTAACACCTACACTTTCCCATCTTACATTGCTCCATGGTTTGATGGCAAATCCATGATCTTCAGGGTAATTTTCGTCGCCCGAAACAAAATAAGAAAGTGCTCCCTGCAAATCGGTACGAAATTGTTTTTGAGATGTTAGAGTGGGTTTAAACAAAACTGTTCCCTGATCATATCCATAGAATTCATTGATATGATTGAGAGCAGCAGTCTTAAAATCGCCATTTTCCAAATAAACTTTCCCAATCTTAACAATTCCTTCGCCCCAAGCAGCTTGCGCAGCCAATACTTCTTGCTCGCTAATGGAGTCTAAAGTGGCAGTTTGAATGCTTGTTTCGTTTTGTTTGTCGGCAGGATTCTGGTTGCAGGCTACAAAACTGAAGGTAAATGTCGTTGCTACAAGAGCAAGGAAGAACATTAAACTAATTTTTCTAAGTAATTCTTTTCTTTTCATGTGTTTATAATTTGTTTTTTAATTGCCACATGGAACTCGCCAATAATCATACTCCTGTGAGAGAAGGCATTTTCATGGCTCGTTTCATTTTCTATAATTTTAGTTTATTCATTTCACGCTAAAGAATACAATCTCCAACGGCTTATACTTTGTCGCCAACTCCATTTTTGAATGTAGATTTTTTTGAAAAATACAAGAAGATTTCAAAACATAAAAATAGCAAAAAGATTCAGACATATCAACAATTTCTTTATAGCAAAAAAAACAAGATTCACATTTTTTCCATAAAACAGTTGAGCGAACATACAATTTTATTAATCACCAAAAAAACCTATCACTAAATAGAAAGAAACCTCATTAAACACATTGCTGCCCCCCGAATTCGTGTTGAAAAAATTAAGTTTGGCACAACACGCTTCAGCGCGAGCCGATTCCATTAAGAAACGTTAAAAAACTCTACTCAATTCAGTATTAGTCTATCTTTGTAGCTAAATTCAGCCTTATGCAAACCATGCCTACTTACAGTTTCTCCGAAATGATTCCAGATGTTGTTTCAAGATATGCCCAAAACAATGCTTTGAGCTTTGTTGACGAAACGCCTTTAACTTATGCCCAAATGGGTGTAAAAATTGAGGGAGTAATGAATTTTTTGGAAGCACTTGGACTTAAGCAGGGCGACAAAGTGATTCTATTTAGTCAGAATATGCCAAATTGGGCGATTTCCTATTTTGCGATGCAATGCATGGGCATTGTGAGCATTCCGGTTCTTCCTGATTTTGCACCCCACGAACTCCAAAATGTATTGCAACACTCTCAGGCAAAGGGAATTTTTATTTCCAATAGTTTGGAATACAAGTTAATGGAATTAAAAAAGGATTTCATCGAAACAATTGTGCGCATGGATGATTTTGAAGTGATTGAAGGCAAAAAGCAGCAAATTCGCTTTGATGAAAATGCCCAATTGAAAGGGCGCTACACACCAAAAGAAAACGAATTAGCCATTTTGCTTTACACTTCAGGAACTACCGACAACTCGAAGGGAGTAATGCTTTCGCAAAAAAATGTTTTGTTTAATGCTTATCAATCCGGACATATTCAAGAAATTAAAGAAACCGATAAGTTTCTTTCCGTCTTGCCTTTGTCGCATACGTACGAAAACACCATCGGATTGCTTTTGCCTATTCTAAAAGGCGCAAGTGTAAGTTATCTTAAAAAGCCACCAACAGCCAGTGTTTTGATACCTGCAATGCAAAAGATAAAACCAGAGCTCATGCTCACCGTTCCTTTAATCATTGAAAAAGTTTACAAAACAAGCATACTTCCGGAGATTCAGAAAAAAATGATTACGCGCCTGATGTACAAATTTGCACCTACACGAAAACTAATCAATCGTCTTGCCGGAAAAAAATTGTACAAAACTTTTGGCGGTCATTTGAAATTCTTTGGCATTGGCGGAGCCAAACTCGACGCCGTAGTGGAACAATTTCTACGCGAAGCAAAATTTCCCTATGCAATCGGTTACGGACTGACAGAAACAGCTCCCTTATTGGCTGGATCAAATCCATCTGAAACAAAATTTCAAGCCATCGGTCCGAAAGTGGTACATTGCGAATTGAAAATAAACAATCCCGACCCAAACACAAATGAAGGAGAAATTTGGGCAAAAGGACCAAATGTAATGTTGGGCTATTATAAGAACGAAGAAAAGACAAGAGAAGTTTTAACGGAAGATGGTTGGTTCAAAACCGGCGACTTGGGTGTTTTTGATAAACAAGGCTGGTTGAGCCACAAAGGCCGATTGAAGAATCTGATTGTTGGAGCCAATGGCGAAAATATCTATCCCGAAGAAATAGAGACCTTGATCAATAATTTCCGTCATGTTGTAGAATCCATTGTGATTAAAAAGAAAGGACAACTGGTGGCATTGGTACATTTTAATAGAGAAGAACTTGAGCTAAACATCAAAGCAATGAAAACTGATGTGGCCAATAAAATGGACGAAAAATTTGAGGAAATCACTTCCTTGGTTGATAAAACCATCGACGAATTGGCCGATGAACTGCAGCAATATGTAAATGCAAGAGTGAATAAATTCTCAAGGATTCAACTGCTAATCGTTCATCCAGATCCTTTTCAAAAAACAGCTACGCTAAAAATTAAGCGTTACTTGTATTATTAATATTAGGATCGGTTTCTGCTCTCGACGTTTAAAACCAATTATTGACAATCCGATTGTTTATTCGTAATATTGCGATGAACAAACTTTATACTGATGTCGACTCCCAAAAACACTTTAACCGAAAATCAAAAATTGGCAGCCCGATTTGGAAAGGCTTTGGGGCATCCCGTTCGACTATTTATTATTGAATTGCTTTCAAAACAATCGTGCTGCTACAGTGGCGACTTGTCCGAAATTCTACCCATAGCCAAATCCACGCTATCTCAACATCTTAAAGAATTGAAAAGCGCCGGCTTAATTCAAGGCGAAATTGAAGCTCCTAAAATAAAATATTGCCTTCATAGAGAAAACTGGGAATTGGCTCAAAAACTTTTCAAAGAATTTATGCAAATCTGATTTTTTTATTATTTTTGTTCGTATTATTACGAACAACGAACAATGCTTATCAATCAATAATCAGATTATGGAAATAAAGATTTTAGGAACCGGATGTCAAAAATGCAAAATGCTCGAAAAACTCACTCGCGATGTGGTGAAGGAAGCGGGCATTCAAGCCAACATCTCAAAAGTGGATGACTTTATCGAAATTATGTCTTATGGGGTTCTTTCTACTCCAGCACTGGTTGTTGATGGAAAGCTAATTGTAAAAGGTCGGATTCCCTCATCAAGCGAATTAAAAAGTCTATTAAGCCAATAAATTTCGAAATCATGAAAAATAGTTCAACTGTAATCTTGCTATGTCTATTTGCATTCAGCACTTTATCTTTTATTTGTAATGCTGGTGATAAAACAAAGGCAGATGTTAAATCGGAGATGAAGTCCATTGAGGTGTATTACTTTCATGGCACTCGCCGCTGCGAAACCTGCAAAGCCGTGGGTGTAGTTTCAAAAGAATTGGTGAAAAACAAATATGGGGACAATTCGAATGTTAAGTTTGTCGAAATCAACATCGATGAACCCGGAAATGAAGAATTGGTGAAAAAATTTCAGGTAAGCGGCTCGGGTTTGTATGTTTATAATGGCCACGAAATTGTAAATATTACAGTTTTCGCATTTCAATATGCCCTTAGCAATCCTGATAATTTAAAAAACAAGCTTATACAGCTAATCAACAGAAACTTATAGCCAGTGGAAATTCTTCAGAACTGGCTCGAAACAGCCCAAATGCCCTTTTTAACGGCTTTTATTCTGGGGCTGATGACAGCGGTGAGTCCTTGTCCGTTATCCACAAATATTACAGCGATGGCTTTTATTGGAAAGGACCTAACCGATAGGCGAAGCGTGTTTATCGGCGGATTGGTTTATACCGCTGGGCGAGCCATCACATACTCCGGCTTAGGCTTGCTATTTTATTTTGGCGCAAGCCAATTTCAAATTGCAGGTTTCGTTCAAAAATGGGGCGAAAAACTTTTAGGGCCCTTGCTGATTCTAATTGGGATATTGATGTTGGATATGATCCGAATTCATTTTCCGGGAATCGGAAAACTGAGCGAAAAAATAGAACAGAAAAGCACTCGCAGTTATTCGGACGTTTTAATTCTCGGAATCGTGTTTGCGCTTGCATTCTGTCCTTACAGCGGAGTTTTGTATTTTGGAATGCTCATCCCCATGACCATAGCGAGTGCGTCGGGCTTGTATTTACCATTCATCTTCGCTTTGGGAACAGGAATTCCAGTGGTTATTTTTGCCTATTTTATCGCTTTTGCATTGGGACGCGTGGGCGAGTTTTTCAATAAATTAAAGACTTTTGAAATCATTTTCAGAAGAACGGTAGCCGTCCTATTTATTCTGGTCGGAATCTATTATTCCAGTATATTTTATTTAAATCTCCAATAGAGAACTAATTAGCTAAACTCATCTTTAAAAAATGGAATGGAAAAAAGAATCTAAAATTTTTATTTGGCTACTCGGATTTTTCCTCTTCGCCTACTATATGCCTATTGGCAATAAGCGTTTTGACGGTGCAATTTTAGAAGCCTTTGCGTTGACCAAATGGTATGCACAAGAACATGTGCTATTCTGCCTGATTCCAGCGTTTTTTATCGCCGGAGTGATCGCTGTCTTTATTAGTCAGGGGACAGTAATCAAATATTTTGGTGCACATGCCACGAAATGGAAATCCTATTTAATTGCGTCCTTGTCGGGAACCATTTTGGCCGTATGCAGTTGCACAATTCTTCCGCTTTTTTCGAGTATTCACAAACGTGGTGCCGGATTGGGACCGGCTATCACATTTTTATATTCCGGCCCGGCTATAAACATTCTTGCTATTATACTCACTGCGCGGATATTGGGATTTGAACTTGGGTTAGCCCGCATTATTGGAGCTGTTGTTTTCAGTATTATCATTGGGTTAATCATGTCATTTCTTTATCGCAAAGAAGAAAATGCACGCGCCGACAAGATGAATTTTCCGGAAGTAAAAGGAGAACGTCCTTTGTGGCAAAGCAGTTTTCATTTTTTTGTTTTGGTATTTATTTTGGTGTTTATTAATTGGGGAAAACCCAATACAGATGCCGGCCTATTATTTTGGATTTGGTCGAATAAATGGCTGATAACTTCCATGTTTGGAATACTCTTTATTTTTTCTTTGATCAAAATTTTGAAAATAAAAGCGGCCTATGTTGCTCTTGCCGTAATTCCGATCCTGATCTCAGCCATTATTTTTCCATCTCAACCAACGATACCTTTTGTTTTATCGGTAATTGGCCTAACGGTTTTGACACTGATAACTCCGGGCGAACCACAAGAATGGGTCAATGAAACTTGGGGTTTTACAAAACAAATACTGCCGTTATTGGCCGTCGGCGTTCTAACTGCCGGATTTTTGCTAGGAACCACCAATGGCGAAGGCATTCTGCCAAGCGAATGGGTTTTTTCTTTGGTAGGAGGCAATTCGCTATTTTCGAATTTCTTTGCTTCGGTATTTGGAGCTTTTATGTATTTTGCAACACTTACAGAAATTCCAATTCTACAAGGATTGCTTAAAAACGGCATGGGACAAGGTCCTGCCTTAGCTTTACTGCTTGCCGGTCCTGCCTTGTCGCTACCAAATATGTTGGTGATTCAAAATATAATTGGCACGCAAAAAACCGTTGTTTATGTAGTCTTGGTCATTGTTATGGCCACGGCAAGCGGTTTGCTGTATGGCGCTTTGTATTAACCGACACAATTTATTAGCAGTAAATTGAACAAAGTCTTTTTCTGTGATTTTATTCTAGCTTTTTTGCCGCATCCCAATACACATCCATTTCGGCTAAACTCATTTCGTGAAGAGATTTCCCCTGCGATTTGGTTTCCTTTTCGAGGTATTGAAAGCGACGTTTAAACTTTTTATTGGTACGTTCCAATGCATCTTCCGGATTTATTTCCAAAAAACGAGCATAATTAATTAAGGCAAAAAGGACATCACCAAATTCGGCTTCCATTTTTTCCTTGTTGTCGGTTTTATTCACCTCGTCATGAAATTCCTTCAGCTCTTCTTGTACTTTCTCCCAAACCTGTTCGGGTTTTTCCCAATCAAAACCAACACCGCGAACCTTTTCTTGCATGCGATAAGCTTTTACCATGGCGGGCAATGATTGAGGCACCCCATCCAAAACCGAATCGCGACCTTCTTTGAGTTTCAGCTGTTCCCAGTTTTGTTTCACTGTTTCGGCATCATTTGCTACCACATCGCTATAAATATGCGGATGACGATAAATCAATTTTTCGCTGATGCTATCCAAAACATCGGCCATATCGAACGCGTTTTTCTCTGATCCAATTTTCGCATAGAAAACCATGTGAAGCATCAAGTCGCCCAATTCCTTTTTGACCTCTTCAAGATTGTTATCCAAAATAGCATCGGAAAGCTCATACACTTCTTCAATAGTTAAATGACGTAGGCTTTCCAAAGTTTGTTTTCGATCCCACGGACAGCTAAGGCGCAATTCGTCCATGATTGTCAACAATCGTTCAAAAGCTTTCAATTTCCTTTCCATAAGCCAACATATTTTGTGGCAAAAGTATCTATTTATACTGAATTTTCGGATTTTAAACTGATCATCCCATTTGCTGGACTTTCCGAAGATTTCAATACATTTGTGCATCAACATATTCGACATTTGAAAACAAAAAATAGCCGTCGCTTTCGCCATCTCCAAGCCATCCTATTCATTGGAATTCTTCTGTCGGAAATTTACAATCCGTGCACTGCGCAAAATATTTTGCAAAAAAAACAAGGACATCTTTCTACCTTTTCGATCGAAACACGTGCTTATTATGGTTTTATCAATAATTATCACAACGAGCTAAAGCTTTTCAATACGCATCTTCCAGCATTCGAAGTAAGTTTGATTAAGAGTGCGAGTGGGAGAAAATCGTGGGAATCGATCTATCAAAATCCCAAAATTGGATATAGCCTCTTTTATACTTCGTTCAACAATTCAGCAGTTCTAGGAAGTGCCTTGGCCGTTTATCCGCATATTGATTTTCCGCTATTCAATACGCCCAAACAAAAAGCCAGTTTCAGAATAGGGCTTGGTTTGGCTTATTTCAACAAAAAATTTCATTCAATCGAAAATTATCAAAATTTAGCAATTGGTTCTTCGTTCAATGCGTTTGTTCACTTTATGTTCGATTATCAATTTCACTTGAATGATCGCAACAGGCTGTCGTTGGGAATGAGCTTAATTCATTTTTCGAATGGAAGTTTCACCACACCAAACTACGGTTTAAATCTCCCCATGGCATCCGTTGGATATATACATCAATTTGGAAAAGAGCTGCAAAACAACGATTTGAAACCCTATCCACTGTTTCTTTTTACTGAAAACGCTCCACTGCGAATAGACATTCAAGCGGGATTTGGATTGAAAAGCTTAAACACCACTCTTGGAGAGAAATTTCCCGTTTTCACCCAATCGATGACTGTTTTTAAGACGATAAACAAAAAGTCGAGCCTCGGGGTGGGGATAGACTTTTCGTGGGACAAATCGCACGAAGAACTTTTGTTGCAGAGAGAAATAGGCTCCACAAACTTAGGATTGATAAAATATGCACTTGCTGCAAATTATGAATTACGTTTAGAAAAACTATCACTCAAATTTGGAATTGGCGGCTATGTGTATGCCAAAGAACAAAACGAAGGCGCCTTTTTTGAGAAATTGGCCTTAAATTATTTGGTTTATCGGAATGTGTATGCCAGCATGGAGCTTAAAGCGCATGCTGCAAGAGCTGCTTATTTGGCATGGGGTTTAGGCTATCAGCTTCCATTTAAAAAAGTAAATCGATGAAAAGAAAAACACACCAATTCCTGAAAGCTATATTCATCGTATTTCTATTTAATTCGTGCCAAAAGGATTGTTTTTTCGCCACCGGACAAGAAACCATCGAAGAGCGCAGTGTGGAAGATTTTTATCACATCCAGCTTTGGGACAACATAGATTTGGAATTAACTTTTGATACGATAAACAAACTGCAATTAGTAGCCGGCGAAAATCTTTTGGACAATATTGAAACAACTTCTGAAAACGGGGTTTTAAAAATCAGCAATCAAAATAGATGCAATTGGCTTCGCTCCTATTCTAAACCCATACGCGTTGAGCTTCGTTTAAAAAGAATTTCCGAACTTGAAGTGCACGGCACGGGCAATGTTGTTTGTACCAACACACTAAAAGCCGACTCCTTGATGTTGAATATTTGGGATGCAGCGGGAAAAATAGAATTAAATATCGACACCAAGAAATCAACAATTCGGTATCATATTGGGATTGCCGAGGTGTATTACAGCGGGAAAACGCGATTAAGTTATGTTTCTTCAAATAGTTTTGGCCCGGTGGATGCCCGGAATTTGAAGAGCGAACAAACGTATATCAGCACCATTGGTTCAAACAACAATTATGTGTGGGCAACAGAAATACTGGAAGCCACTATAGGAGCCAGTGGAAATATTTATTACAAGGAAAATCCCAGAATCCTAAGAATTTTCATCAATGGTTCGGGAGAAGTAAAACAAATTGAGCTTTAAGAAACCATTAATAGGCTCTTGCAAAAACAACTCTCTTACTAGATGGCAAGCCTGAATAAATGCATTTTCCCATTTCTTCTTTTGCGTCGAGTGGAATAGCGCGGATCGTTGCCTTAGTTTCTTCTTTAATTTTCTGTTCCGTTTCCGAAGATCCATCCCAATGTGCATATAGAAATCCGCCTTTTTCAATTTCAATCTTAAACTCTTCCCATGTATCGACATTTTTAGAATTTTTCTTTCTGAAATTGCTTGCTCTTTCGAATAAATTTTGTTGGATTTCATCAAGCAAAAGCAACACTTTTTCTTCAATGCCCTCCATAGGCATCATTTCTTTGGTCAAATTGTCTCTGCGCGCAACTTCGATGGTTTTGTTTTCCAAATCGCGAGGGCCAATGCCAAAACGCACCGGAACACCTTTGTACTCGTACTCTGCAAATTTAAATCCCGGCTTTTGTGTATCCCGATTATCGTATTTCACTCTAATTCCTTTTGAGCGAAGACGTTTCATAATTTCTTTCACTTCGTCCGAAATCTCTTCAAGTTGTTGTTCGTTTTTGTAAATAGGAATAATAACTACCTGAATTGGAGCCAGGCGTGGAGGCAATACCAAGCCATTATCGTCGGAATGTCCCATAATAATAGCACCAATCAAACGAGTGGAAACGCCCCAGCTTGTGGCCCAAACATATTCCAAAGTATTTTCTTTGCTTAGGTATTTTACATCAAAGGCTTTTGCAAAATTCTGTCCCAAAAAGTGAGAAGTTCCGGCTTGCAAAGCTTTTCCGTCTTGCATCAAAGCTTCAATGCAATAGGTTTCGAGCGCACCGGCAAAACGTTCGTTGGGCGATTTTGTGCCTTTAATAACGGGAATGGCCATAAAATTTTCCGCAAAATCAGCATAAACCTCTAACATTTGCTCTGCTTCAGCAATGGCTTCTCTTTCCGTAGCATGTGCTGTATGACCTTCTTGCCAAAGAAATTCCGAAGTGCGAAGAAACAGACGTGTGCGCATTTCCCATCGAACAACATTCGCCCATTGATTGATCAAAATTGGCAAATCGCGATAGGATTTAACCCAACGTTTATAAGTATCCCAAATAATCGTTTCTGAAGTAGGCCGAACGATGAGTTCTTCTTCGAGTTTGGCGTCCGGATCCACAATGATTCCGCCACCATTTTCATCAATTTTCAATCGATAATGAGTAACTACAGCGCATTCTTTTGCAAAACCTTCCACATGACTAGCTTCTTTCGAAAAAAAAGATTTAGGGATAAACAAAGGAAAATAGGCGTTTTCGTGGCCTGTTTCTTTAAACATCCGATCGAGTTCGCGCTGCATATTTTCCCATAAAGCGTACCCATAAGGCTTTATAACCATACTTCCTCTCACCGATGAATTTTCGGCAAGTTCAGCATGTTTTACAATATCATTGTACCATTGAGAATAATCTTCTGCTCTGCTTGAAAAATTTTTAGCCATATTGAATTGTGGTATAGTATTTGCTTTTTTGCTAATCACATTGAATTGTGCAAAACTAAGCATAATTTGAAAATTGACATTTGAAAATATTAAATATAAAACCCAAGGAGGAAATCATGAAAACACTTATTAAATTTTTACCTTTAATACTGATTCCATTGGCATCGTGTGTAACACCTCAATTTACAAATATTTCAACCGATGATGTTTATTCATTTGGGGCTACTTCGCAAGGAATGACTCCGGTTGTAGCAAAGGAATCCGTAAACACCTACTCTACTCCTGAAGTTCAAAACAAAGCAGCCGTAGCTAATGAACAAGACAATACCTACGGGGAAGTTTTGATTGATGATGATAATTATTATTACGAGGACAATTTTAAGTACGATGATTATTACGACTATTCCTATTCTTCCAGAATCAGACGCTTCGACAATCCAGTATTAGGAGCAAGTTATTACGATTCGTATTATACCAATCTGTATTGGTACGATTATCGTCCAATAAGTTGGGGAACAAGTATTTATATCGGATACGATTACAATTATTATTACAATCCTTATTATTCGCCTTATTATAGCAATTCTAGTTATTACAATTATTCCTATTATTCTCCATATAACTATTATTGGGCAAATCCATATTACGGATATTCTTATTGGAGTCCGTATTCTTATGGCAGCATTTACAATAGCGGATATTGGGCAGGTTATTATGCAAGCAATTATTATTGGTCAAATCCATACGACCTAAATTCGCGCTATTATGGTCCTCGCGATCAGAGTACCGCCAGTTTAGGAAGAAGTCGCAGCACTATTTCCTCATTCAAATCGCCAACTAGTGCGACAGCAAGTACCAACCGTTCGGCACTAAACAGCAATCCAAGTTCTCGAGTGAATAGTACGAGTACTGCCCGGACTACTCCCGAAAACAGAGGTTATTTCTCAAGTAGCAGACA
>KB228680.1_pt41 | contig 11591 bp, 9 predicted proteins | sample 524768 | NCBI WGS metagenome assembly AMQJ01 (sample SAMN00998488, study PRJNA167727) | sediment metagenome | isolation source: subsurface aquifer sediment | place: USA: Rifle, Colorado | collected Aug-2009
CGAGCCAGAGAAATGTATATCTTTGCAGCCAAAGAAAATAAAACCCAATGCAAATTATTGATTTAAGTCATGAAATACATGCCGAGATGACTATTTTTGGCGGAACAGAAAAGCCTGAAATCCATCGAAAAAACAGCATCCAGAAAGATGGTTTTAATTTGCATGAAATACACATCAACAGCCATACCGGAACCCACGTTGACGCTCCGGCTCACATGGTTTTAGGAACAAAATATTTAGACGATTTTCCGCTGTCGCAATTTTACGGAAGTGGATTGATGTTGCAGGTGAATCGCTTTGCAGGCAAAGAAATTTCATTGAGTTTTCTCAAAAATTACGAGGATCAAATTCAAGAAGTTGATTTCCTTCTTCTAAATTCCTCTTGGCACAAATTGTGGGAATCGCCGGAGTATCACCAAAATTATCCTGTACTTTCGCTCGAATCGGCCAAGTGGCTGACTCAATTCAAATTAAAAGGGATAGGTTTCGATTATATTTCCATCGATCCGGTCGAGAGTCAGGATGTTCCATTGCATAAAATAATTTTGGGCGCCGAGATACTAATCATTGAAAATCTGAATAATTTGGATTCCCTTCCGGAAGAAGGATTTTATTTTCAATGTTTACCATTAAAAATAAACAAAGCCGATGGTTCTACTGCCCGAATAGTGGCGTTTGTTGAATAATTGCCCTTGCGCTTTATCACCATTACAAAAAAATAATTTGCATTATGATTCTTTTCGACGAATTAAACCTGAATAAACCGCTCTTGGACGCTTTGGCCGATTTGGATTTTTTCACGCCCACTCCAATTCAGGAGAAAGCTTTCCCAATTATTATGTCAGGTGCAGATTTGGTGGGTATTGCTCAAACAGGAACGGGAAAAACTTTTGCTTATCTACTTCCTATTCTTCGACAGATGAATTTTTCGGATCAAAAACATCCGCGTGTATTGATAATTGTACCTACACGTGAGTTGGTTACTCAATTGGTTGACGAAATCGAAAAGCTGACAAAATACATGAATATTCGTTTTGCGGGTGTGTATGGTGGAACGAATATCAATACGCAAAAACAATTGGTTTACAATGGATTGGATATATTGGTTGGAACGCCCGGTCGATTGATGGATTTGACATTGGCCGGCACTTTACGATTGAAAAACATACAAAAATTGGTAATCGATGAAGTGGACGAGATGTTGAACCAAGGTTTCCGGAAACCACTCACTCATTTTTTTGAAAATTTGCCTGAGAAACGTCAGAATTTAATGTTTTCGGCAACGTTAACCGAAGAGGTAGAATTGCTGATTCAGGAAACATTTTTTAGTCCTCAAAAAATTGAAATAGTGCCTCATGGAACTCCCTTGGAGCAAATCATTCAAAAAGCCTATGAAGTCCCCAATTTTTATACCAAAGCCAACCTGCTTACTCACCTTTTATTAAAAAAGGACGAGTTTGAAAAAACGCTGATTTTTACGGGAAGTCGCAAATTGGCCGATCGTTTGTTCGAGCAAATTTCACCACAAATTGAGGCGCCAATCGGTGTGATTCATTCGAATAAATCACAAAATTTAAGATTTGGAACGCTGAAAAAATTTCATTCCGGAGAAACAAAAATATTAATCGCTACCGATTTGGCTGCACGCGGATTGGATATCAGCGAAGTAAGTCATGTTATCAACTTTGATATGCCCACGGTTCCGGGCGATTACATTCACCGCATTGGAAGAACAGGACGTGCCGATAAAGCCGGTATTGCCATTTCGTTTATCAATGAAGCGGAAGTAGGTTATCAAAAAGCCATTGAAAAACTGATGAATAAACCCATTCCGATAATAGATTTGCCCGAATCGATTGAAATATCTACCGTTTTTACGGACGAAGAGCGTCCAAAAACACTCCAGAAAAATTATTTGAAAGCACCAAAATTGGTAAGTCAAGGTGCTTTTCATGAAAAATCTGAAAAAAACAAACAGACAAACTCCGGTAGTCCGAGCAAAAAAAGAAAAAAATACAAAAAACCAATCAAACGGAGTAGCAAAGAAAAATAGACGGCTAATATTGTCCAACCCCAAAAATAAAGCGAAGGATTTATGCGAAAACGGCTTTTAAATATTCTATTTTGGTCAATTATTTCTGCTGCTTTTATTGGACCTGGCACCATTGCAACGGCTGCTCAGGCTGGAAATTCTTTTCAATTCGAATTGCTTTGGGCGCTTGTGTTTTCTACTTTCGCTTGTTTGGTTTTGCAAGAGGCAGCAGCTCGACTCAGTATCGTGAGCAACAGAAGTCTGGGACAAGCCATTGCTGATGGTTTTGGTGACAAAAAAAACGGATGGATGGTGTATGTATTGATAATTGGAGCTATTGTAATTGGCTCGGCTGCTTATCAAACGGGCAATCTTTTAGGCGCTGCCGAAGGAATTTTAATTCTTCATCCTATTTCTCAAAAGATACTCATTTTGATTCTGGGATTGTCAGCAGGCATTGTTTTGTTTTTTCCAAACATACAGATTATTGCACGCACATTGGGTTTTCTGGTATTTCTGATGGGATTTGCATTTATTACTACGGCACTTTTAATGAAGCCCGATTTTGGGCAAATCATTTCCGGAAGCTTTATTCCGAAAATGCCTGAAGGCTCTGCACTTCTAATCCTTGGACTGATTGGAACAACGGTGGTCCCCTATAATTTGTTTCTGGGGTCAGGAATTACCGACAAAACGCAAACAATTAAAGAAATGCGATTTGGAATTTCAGTAGCAATCATTCTGGGAGGACTTATTTCCATGGCCGTTTTGGTTGTTGGAACAAGGGTGATTGGCGAATTTTCATTTCAATCTTTGAGCCAAACGCTCAGTTCTACAATCGGTTCATGGGCAGTTTGGTTTTTTGCTTTTGGATTGTTTGCTGCTGGTTTTTCTTCCAGCATTACGGCTCCTTTGGCTTCGGCTATCACTGCCCGCGATTTATTCAGCACGAAACATCCCAAAAAATGGGCATCAAACAGTCTTTATTTCAAACTCACCTGGGGAATGGTTTTGCTTATCGGAATTGGATTCGGATTGGCGGGTTTCAAACCAATTCCCGCCATTATTGCGGCTCAGGCATTGAATGGATTGATCTTGCCTCTTATCAGTATTTTTCTGTGGTTTGCCATCAACAACGAAGTGCTGATGGGGAAAAACAGCAATCATTTAGGTCAGAATTTTGCTTTTGGCATTACAGTCTGGCTTAGTTTGGTGTTGGGATTTCAAAACATGGTGAAAGCAGGTTTTGGTTTTTTTAAAATAGGTCTTCCCAATACAATGGGCTTGTTTGCCGGACTTGCTGTTTTTGCCCTCATCATTACACTATTTGTTGCACTGCGAATCAAAAAACGAAACAATCATGCCCAATGAATCGTCCCCTTTTAAATTGTTTATCGACACCGGAGGAACTTTTACAGATGCAATGGCCATTCTTCCTGATGGAAGTTTGAGAAGAAAAAAGATTCTCAGTAGCGGCCGTTTGCGCGGTCAGATTGTAGCCGTGCTTGATCCAAACCAATTGCAAATTGAAGAAAATTGGGGAAGCGAAACGGATATATTTCGTGGTTATTCCTTTTCGATTTTGAACAAAATATTTCCTAACAATTTCATAAAAGCCTATCATCCGAAAACAAAAATTTTAGAACTTCGGGAAACAGTCAACACAAACAGCTCGCTGAAAGGCACCACATTTGAGATTTTCACCAACGAAGAAGCACCGGTTATAGCCGCTCGATTGCTTACCCAAACAGCCTTAGATTCGGCTTTTCCGCCCATGGAAATTCGTCTGGGAACTACCAAAGGGACCAATGCCCTTTTGGAACACAAAGGCGCAAAAAATGTCCTCTTTATCACCAAAGGATTTAAAAATTTGTTGGAAATCGGCAATCAAGCCCGAGCAGATATTTTCAGCTTGAATATTCAAAAACGCCATGCCCTTGTCGATAAAATAGTGGAAGTGGACGAGCGCATCGATTCGAAAGGAAATATTTTAAAAGAATTGGATCCGAATGCGTTCATCGATACAATTAAAACGATAAAAGAAGAAGGTTTCGAATCTTTTTCAATCGTTTTTATGAATGCATATAAAAACGATGAACACGAGCGGATGTTTAAAAAATTCTTGCTTCAGCAAGGTTTAGATTACATCAGCGTTTCGTCCGAATTGAGTCCGCTTATCAAGTTTTTGGAGCGTGCCGAAACCACCACAGTGAATGCCTATCTTTCGCCCATTATCAAATCGTACCTGAAAAATATTTCGCAAAACACCAACTCCAATTTGCGAATCATGAATAGTTCGGGCGGATTGATGCGCATTCAAGACTTTGAAGCCAAAGACAGTCTTTTAAGTGGCCCGGCGGGCGGAGTGGTAGGAGCGTCCTTTATCGGAAATTTGATACAGAAGCGAAAACTAATCACTTTTGATATGGGTGGAACCAGCACCGATGTTTCGCGATTTCATGATTCTTTTGATTATAAATACGAATTGCAAATAGGTGCTGCTCATATATATAGTCCGGCCATTTCAATTGAAACAGTGGCGGCTGGTGGTGGTTCAATTTGTGGATTCGATGGCTATAAGCTCACTGTTGGTCCCGAAAGTGCAGGCGCAAATCCCGGTCCGGCTTGTTATGGCGCCGGTGGCCCTCTAACCATTACAGATGTAAATTTGCTTTTAGGTCGATTGGACGAAAATAAGTTTGGAATCCCGATTGCAAAAGAAGCAGCACAAAAAGAATTTGAGTTGCTGCTTGCTCGAATTCAAACTAAGCGGACAGAGCCATTAATTGCTCAAGAAATATTGAAAGGTTTTCTGGCCATTGCCAACGAAATAATGGCCGCAGCAATCAAAAAAATTTCCTCGTCCAAAGGATTTGATCCGGCCGATTATGCTCTGCTTGGCTTTGGTGGAGCAGGCGGCATGCATGCTTGTGCCATTGCTGATTTGTTGCAAATTGAAGAAATTATTATCCCGCACGATGCCGGTTTGCTCAGCGCATTTGGAATAGGAAATGCTGCTTTGGAACGATTTGCTGAGAAGCAAATACTTCAACCTTTTCAACGAGTGCATGAAAAATTGGATGATTTATTTAGTGGTCTGAGCCATGAATTAATTCCGCATTTCAATCTGAAAGAAGGAAAGTTGCACGAAGAACGAAAAATATTTCTTCGTTTTCAGGGACAAGATAGTACGCTTAGTTTGAATTGGAACTCCAATTTTGAAAAAGCGCTCGACGAATTTAAGCAAGAATATATTCACCTTTTTGGTCATTGGGTAGAAGAAAGGGAAATAGAGTTGGAAAGCATTCGACTGAAAATTTCGCAAAAAGCAGAAAAATCGATGCTTTTGCAACAAAAAATAGCAGGCTCAAAAATTGCTGCTCACGAAAAAATATCCGATGCTTTATCAAATCAAAAAATGACTGTCTATGCGCGCGAGCAATTGGTTTTTGGAAATGAAATCAATGGCCCGGCCATTGTAAGCGACGATAAAAGTACTTCTGTAATTGATGCGCATTGGAGCGCAAAAGTGGACGACTACAACAACTTGATTTTAACAAAATCCGGACAAACTCATTTCTCGAAAATCGAACATGCGCACAATCCTGAAACAATGTTGGAGTTGTTTACGAATAGATTTATGGCCATAGCGGAGAATATGGGTGCCATATTACAGCGGACAGCTCTTTCGGTAAATATCAAAGAACGTTTGGATTTTTCTTGTGCATTGCTCGATGCAAATGGTTTTTTGGTTGCCAATGCTCCTCATATTCCGGTTCATTTGGGTAGCTTGGGCGTTTGCGTACGCTCTGTTTTGGCGGAATTTGATTTTAATCCGGGCGATACCATTGTTACAAATCATCCCATGTACGGAGGTTCTCACTTGCCCGATGTAAGTCTAATTACCGGTGTTTTTGACCAGAACAACAAACGCATCGGATTTGTTGTAAATCGAGCACATCATGCCGAAATAGGAGGGATGAGCCCGGGTTCAATGCCTACCAACGCTACCAATTTGGAGCAAGAAGGAGTTGTTATTTTTCCATTTTACCTCGTAAAACAGGGAAAAGTGGATTGGGAAGGAATGAAAAAAATTTTCAATTCCGGAAAATATCCCAGTAGGTTAATCCATGAAAATATGGCCGATTTGAATGCGGCATTGGCTGCCAATAAAAATGGCGAAAACGCGCTCTTAAATTTGGTTGCTGTTTATGGCGCAGAGCTTGTTCTGGATTATATGGCTAAATTGAAAGAATACGCAAGTAAGAAAATAAAAGATGTTCTAAGTAATTTGCCAAAAGGCGAACTCAAAGCCATCGAATACCTCGACGACAACACTCCTTTGGCTGTTTCTATTCGAATCCAAGATTCGACAATTACATTCGATTTTGAAGGTAGCGGTGGCGTTCATCCAAGAAACTTAAATGCCACACCAGCCATCGTAAACAGTGTTGTAATATACGTACTCCGACTATTGGTAAACGAGCCAATTCCCTTAAATGATGGCTTGATGTTGCCAGTCAAAATTCTCATTCCAACGGGTTTGCTGAATCCATTTTTTGATCAGGATACAAGCAAATGTCCGGCAGTAGTGGGCGGAAACATTGAAGTGAGTCAACGACTCACAGATACTTTGTTGAAAGCATTTGGAATTGTGGCTTGTAGCCAAGGAACAATGAACAATGTATTGTTTGGCAACGAAAAATTTGGTTATTACGAAACAATTGCGGGAGGAAGCGGCGCAGGCGAAAATTTTGATGGAGCCTCAGGCGTTCATCAACACATGACCAATACACGCATCACCGATCCTGAAATCTTGGAACATCGTTATCCCGTTCGTTTGAACGAATTTTCGATTCGAAAAAATTCGGGTGGCAAAGGAAAATACAAGGGTGGTGATGGCGTAATACGATCGTTTACTTTTCTCGACAAAGTTGAATTGTCCGTTCTGTCGCAACATCGTAGATATGCTCCTTATGGATTGAAAAATGGAAATGAGGGAATGTGTGGGTTGCAATTTGTAATTCGTAAAAATGGGAAGAAAGAACTTCTCGACGGAATGAGCCAATGCTTACTGCAAGCCGGAGACACTTTTTGTATCGAAACGCCCGGTGGTGGCGGATTTGGCGATTTTTAAGTTTTCAAGATATTTCAAATCTTTCCTATTTTTTAACAATTTTGGCCATTGCAAGCAGGCGGCTTTTGCTATTTTTGTGCTGTTTCAAAAAAACAATAAAATGAAGCCTTCGAAATATTTGCTGGTGTTGGTGTTTTTGAGTTTGTTTAGTTTGAGTGAGGCCCAAATAAAAACTTACGATTTCGTTGGTTTTGAACCTTTGATGTATCAGAACAATGATACCACTTATGTCATCAATTTTTGGGCTACTTGGTGTGTTCCTTGTGTCAAAGAATTGCCATCGTTCGAAAAAATAAATCAAGAATATCGAAACCGAAAATTTAAAATGATTTTGGTGAGTTTGGATTTTGGGCAATCGGTCGAAAAAAGAGTAAGCGATTTCAAAAGCAAAATGAGTTTAAGTGCCGAAATGTGTGTACTCGACGATCCTAAATCAAATACTTGGATTCCAAAAGTGGATAAAAATTGGTTGGGAAGCATTCCGGCTACACTTATCTATCGAAAAAATAAACGGCAATTCTACACCCAATCATTTTCGTACGAAGAGCTGAAAAGTGAAATCGAGAAATTTATTCCTAAAATATAGAACCATGAAAAAATCATTTTTAATTCTCCTTTTATTTCCCATCATCGCCTTTGGTCAAGGATTGGCTATTGGCGATAAGGCCATTGATTTCAAACTCAAGAATGTGGACAACTCGTATGTTTCCCTCACCGATTTTTCGTCCGAAAAGGGACTCGTGCTCATTTTTAGTTGCAATCATTGTCCGTATTCCGTGGCTTACGAAGATCGGATTATCGCATTGAACAATCAATTTAAAGCAAAGGGTTTTCCTGTGGTGATGATCAATCCAAACGATCCAATAGAAGTTCCGGCCGACTCGTTCGAAAACATGATTGTGAGAGCCAAAGAAAAGGGATTCAATTTTCCGTATCTTTTTGACGAAGGGCAGAAAATATTTCCTCAGTATGGCGCCACCAGAACGCCGCATGTTTTTCTTTTGAAAAAGAAAGAGGATGGATTTTATGTGGCTTATATTGGCGCTATCGACGATAACTATAAAGATGCCGCTGCCGTAACGGAAAAATATGTGGAAAATGCCATCGCCGCCTTACTCAACAATACACTTCCCTCGCCCGATTTTACAAAGGCCATTGGGTGTAGCATCAAAGATTCGCGAATTAAGAAATAATAGGAACAAATAAAGGTATTTAAACCCTGATAGGCGTTTCGTTTATCAGGGTTTTTCTTTTTTTGAGATAGAAAATTGCCTAAAAATTTTCCTATCATTTTTAATTTCAAGAAAAATGAATACTTTCACGACCGAATTAAAAAAACCAAACCAATGAAAACCTATTTTATGCTAATCAGCCTTTTTTTGGCTGTTCCTTTCGGTTTTGCTCAAACCGATTTAAATTACTATCTGCCCAAAGATGTAAATTACGATATCAATATCCCAACTCCCAAACAAGTATTGGGATATGAAGTGGGCGATTGGATGGTAAGCCATGATCAGCTAATCAAATACATGGAAACGATTGCCAACGTAAGCGATAGAGCAATCATGGTGGAATATGCGCGTTCCTACGAAAATCGCCCCTTGTTTCACCTGGTTTTTTCCTCACCCGAAAACCTGGCCAATCTTGAACAAATAAAGGCAGATCATCAGAAACTGAGCGACCCAAAATTAGCGGCCGGTATGGATACGGAAAAGCTGCCTTTAATTGTCGTTCTTGGTTATTCCATTCATGGAAACGAAGCAAGTGGTGTAAATGCCTCACTGTTGACGGCCTATTATTTGGCAGCCGCTTCAAGTTCGGCTATCAAAGATTTATTGAAAAACACAATTATTTTTGTCGATCCGGCTTTAAATCCCGATGGAGTAAATCGGTTTGCTAATTGGGTAAATCAGAACAAAAGCTTTGCAAATCTGAGCGACCCCAATTCGCGTGTATTCAATGAGGCTTATCCTGGTGGAAGATCGAATCATTATTGGTTCGACATGAATCGTGATTATCTTTTACTCACCAATCCTGAGAGTCGTGGCCGTGCCAAATTCATACAAGAATGGAATCCAAACATTGTGACCGATCATCATGAAATGGGTTCCAATTCAACTTTCTTTTTCCAGCCGGGCGTTCCATCGCGAAACAATCCTTTAACTCCACGTAGAAACTACGAACTTACCAAAGCAATTGCCGAATATCATGCTAAATTTCTGGATCAAATAGGTTCACTTTATTTTAGCGAAGAACAATTTGATGATTATTATTTTGGCAAAGGATCTTCCTATCCTGATATCAATGCGGGTATTGGAATCTTATTTGAACAAGCCAGTTCGAGAGGATTTGTGCGCGAAACCGCGAATGGGGTTTTGACTTTCCCTTTTACAATTCGAAATCAATTTACGGTGAGCTTGTCAAGCTTGGAAGCCGCTCGGAATTTGCGCAAACCACTTCTCGACTATCAAAAAGAATTTTATTCTTCAGCACTCGAAGAAGCCAATAAAGATGCGATTTTGGGATGGGTTTTTGGAGATAAAAACGATCTTGGAAAAATGCGCGAGTTTTTGAATATCTTGAAAATTCATGCCATCGAATTCTCGCAATTGACAGAAAACTATTCTGCCAACGGAAAGATATTTGAAAAAGAGTCCAGTTATTTTGTTGCTACTTCGCAAAAAAATTACCGACTGTTAAAATCTATTTTTGAAAAAAGTTCCTCTTTCGAAGATAAAACATTTTACGATGTTTCTACTTGGAATTTCTTTTATGCTTTCAATATGCCCAATATGGAAATCAAAAAAGGAAAAGGTGTAAATGTGCCAAAATCGACAGTTGTAGGACAAATAGTTTCGAAGAAAGGGCAACTGATTGGAAGTGAAAGACCGCTGGCTTATGCTTTTCGTTGGGACGATTATTTTGCTCCAAAACTCTTGGCTGCAATACAATCGAAAGGAATTAAGGCAAAAGTGGCTACCAAAGAATTTAGCTATCAGGCCGACAATCTAAATGAATATTTTTCGTTTGGAACCATTTTGATAACATCAGAAAATCAACAGCTTGGAAAAGCAGAACTGCATAAATTTTTGTCGAATTTAGCCCAAGAATGTGGGATCGATCTCTATTGTTTTTCGAGCGGATATACAGCCGGTGGAATCGATTTGGGAAGCGATAGTTTTGCAAAATTGGAAAAGCCTCGTGTGCTTATTTTTGTTGGTGGCCGCTCGGATAGTAGAGATGCCGGAGAGATATGGCATTTGTTCGATCAAAGGTATTCCATGCCGGTTTCTCTGGTGGAGCAAAATACCATCAATCGCATCGATTTAGCCGAATACACTACAATAGTATTGCCAGGCGGCTCTTTCGACGAATTGGGAAAAGCGGGAATTGAGAAATTGCAAAAATGGCTTTCAGATGGTGGAAATTTGATTTCTTACAAAGATGCCACACAGTGGGCTGCAAAAAACCTCAACTTAGACATCAAGTTTAAAAAAGAAGTAGAGTTGAACTTTCAGGGAATTCCATCCTTTGTAAACAAGGCTGATGCGGCAAATGTGCAAGATATAAGTGGAGCTATCTTTGAGGTTTATTTCGATCCTTCACATCCCATCGCCTATGGATTGCCAGGAAAAACAATTCCTATTTTCAAAACCGGAGCGAGTGTTGCAGAAATGCCCGAAGGATTGTACCGTACACCTTTTCGATATAGCGCCAGCCCATTGTTGAGCGGCTATTGTTCGATCGAAAATAATGAAAGAATTAAATCGGCTCCGTTTGTAATTGCAAGCCCTGTGGGACGAGGAAAAGTAATTTCTATTTTGGACGATGCCAATTTTCGGGGATTCTGGTATGGCTCAAACAAAGTATTTGCCAATGCCGTCTTTTTCGGAAAAATTTTCTAAAAACGCATTGAATAGAAAAGAAAAAGGCGAATTAATTTCTTAATTCGCCTTTTTCTTTTCGCTTAGTAAGCTCTTATTTAACTTCCTCAACAACAACAGTTGTATCAACAGTTACCTCAGCAGCAGTAGTGTCAACAGTTACTTCGACTGTTTCAACGGTAGCTTCTTCAGCTTCAGGAGCTTTAGGAGCATTGTTGCAAGCAACAAACAAAGTCATAGCAAAAAATAAGCTTAACAATTTAATGGCAGATTTTTTCATAATTCAAGATTTTTTAATTCAATTTAGTTCATGGCAAAAATAGAAAGTTTTTCAAGAAATTCAAGATGTGAAAGAAAATTTCCTTTCACAACGAAAAAAAACATTTTTTCCAAAGCAATTCGCTCAAAAAGTCTTAAAATTGCACAAGAATTAATGCCATTTTAGCTCAGTTGGTAGAGCAGCTCACTCGTAATGAGCAGGTCGTGGGTTCGAGTCCCATGAATGGCTCAAAAATTTCCTTCCGCTTTCAAAACTGCT
>AMQJ01004885.1_pt1 | contig 11589 bp, 8 predicted proteins | sample 524768 | NCBI WGS metagenome assembly AMQJ01 (sample SAMN00998488, study PRJNA167727) | sediment metagenome | isolation source: subsurface aquifer sediment | place: USA: Rifle, Colorado | collected Aug-2009
TGTAGCTGGCGGTGGGAATATAAACTCTCAAAAATCTGTCTTGACATTTAGTGGCATTATAATATTCAATCGTTTTATAACGATTGATGGAAAGGTCATAGTCATTCTCAACTATTTCTTTGACATCGATGAAGAAATGCTTCTTAGTCGGTTTGTAACTATCACTATCTTTAGCTCTGTATTTTTCGATAATGTCGGGTATATCGTTATTGGCTATCTTGTTACGCTTATCATCGAGAGAGTAGCCATCAGCCGTCATATCGTAGAACCAAACCTTCTCCGTTTTACCACCTTTGACAAATACCAACACCGCCGTTGATACTCCCGCATAAGGTTTAAAGACACCGCTTGGCATAGAGATAACCGCTTTAAGTTCGTTCTTCTCTATTAGGTGCTCTCTAAGCTGTTTGTGAGCATTGGAACTTCCAAACAAAACTCCATCAGGGATGATGACCCCCGCTCGTCCTCCGATGTCCAAAACTCTTGTAATCAAATCGACGAAAAGCAATTCTGTCTTTTTGGAGCTGATAGTGAAATTCTCGTTTTGGTCATCTGCATCAATACTCCCTTTAAACGGTGGATTGGCTAAAACGACATCATAGCAGTCGGCATCGTTGAAGTTTTTGGAGAGAGTATCATTTTGCTTGATATGCGGGTTTTCGATACCGTGAAGCATCATATTCATCATTGATATACGAATCATCGAGATATCGCTATCAACTCCAAAGAAGGTATTGTTTTCGAGTAGATTCCATAGGTTCTCATCCGTGAGATTCACCCCAAGCTTCCCGCCCTCTTCGGTATATGGTTGAAGCATATGATTATACGCTGATACCAAAAATCCTGCCGTTCCGCACGATGGGTCAAAAACCTTTTCCCCGATTTTCGGATTCACAAGCTCCGTCATCATCTTGATGATATGGCGAGGAGTTCGGAATTGCCCATTTTTACCCGCTGAACTAATCTCACTTAGGAGGTATTCATACATATCCCCAAGACTGTCGATAAAGCCTTGTCCATCTTGTTCGAGGAGGTTAAAAATCTCTTCGATGCTCTCAACAGCTTCGCTGAGTAATGAAGGCTTTGTGATGATAAATGCCAAATCCGAAACGGACTTGTTAAACTCTGTCCCTTTGTTGTAGGACTTGATAAACGGGAACGCTAAATCTCTGACGGTTTCAAGCATTGAAGCACTGTCGAGCTGTTTGAACTCATCCCAATTTGCCAATTTGTTGTCTGCGAAGATTGAAGCGTAATCCGTCCCTAAAAATGAAGCCTCTAAAATATGCTTGTTGTCCCGTTCGCTGAGGAGTTTAAGGAAAATAAGTGCGGTAATTTGTCCAATGGCATCAAGAGGATTGGCGATTCCACCGCTCCAAAATTTGTTCCATAAGCTGTCGATTTTACTTTTGACTTCGGGTCTTAAAAACATTTTATGTCCTATCGTTTTAATAATTTTACATTACTATTTTTGCATCTTTTTTACACTTTTAATACTAAATTTGTATATAATTTACACTTTTAAAGATAAATTTAAAATCTTTGGCTACAATTACACCATACTCATCTACCAGTTTGTAAGTGTAGAAGGAGCACACGGGGTCGTTTAAAAAAAGCGTCCCCAGCCTATTTAACACCAATACTTATCCCTCTCTTTCATTAGTTGTTGCACTCGGTTCCCTCTGGCTGTATAAGCTGTTTTCAGCAAATAATACTCTTTATGTTCCGCCAATATGACTACATACCGAGTCTCTTCATTAAAGATGACGATATGAGTATCTGTTCCTCTTTTATTTTTCCACCAACTGATTGGTGCAGGAGGCATTTTTGCTTCACTTATCCAGTATGGAACCCACGGCAATCTCTCACATCTTCTAAAATCGATATTTCTCTCTTCCTCAACAGCACCATCAGAAATGATATGCCAAAATCCGAATCCTTTGTTATCGGTCATCGGCTTAAATCTTGCCCTGATAGGAAGATTGTTAAACAACAATCCTGCATTTACAACATCATTCAAATAAATATCGTAAAGCTCTTCCACATAGGTTGTCCAATCTCCGTGAAACTCATAAATTTCAGGAAAGCTCATTATCGGGCATCCCAAATAAATAGATTGAACTTTTTAGCTGATACAAGCGAATTTTTTCTTAATGATAGACCAGAGAGTTCTTTAATGCGTTCTATAATAGCGATTTTTGAAGGGGAGTCTTGTAAATCTCTATGAAGATACCCAAGCGCACCAATGAGTAAATCCGCAAGTTGAAGATGTTCCGCTTCGTGAGAATGGACTTGCTGAATTTTTTGAATCATATTTCGGTCAAAATCATAGTTGGCATTTGCAAGAACTTCGTGCAGTTTTTCAACTTTATGACTTCCTTGCGTATCTTTAATATCCAAATACACATTATAGTGGTTAGAATTTTCAAGCATTGTGTTTAAAAGAAGAAAATACATCTTGTAATAAAACTCATCGTGAGAATGCCCAAACGCATTATGATTCAATTTTGTTTTGTTTGGAATTACCAATGCACGAAATGATAATTCAGGGGCAGAAAAAAAATAATTGATAAGTTCAAGATAGAACGAGAGTTTTGTATTAGATACTTTTGTCCATTTGATTTCAAAATCTGTTGGTAGGTTGTGCCGTTGTTTGATTGCTTTGATTTCTTTTGAAATGCGTAAGCGTTGGTCTTTTGGGCATTTAATTGCTCCAAGAACCATTGCTTTTTGACCATCGTTTTCAAGATGACAACTCTCGTCGCAATAGATATTATATTCAGTGCTCATCGTATCTCTCCCTTAAATGCTCTATCCATCAACGCATTATAAAGCGTTTGAAGTTTTTCGAGTTTTTGTTGTTCTTTTTGTTTTAGGATTTCCACCTGCTCAACAACTTGAACGAATTGACTTTGTAATTCAAGAGGCGGTAAAAGAATATCCAATTCTTCAATATCTGCTTTTGTTAAGGCTTCTCGAGTTGCTCCACCTGAAGTAGCCAAGTGATTTAAGTGTTGCTTGTAATTAGATAGGAAAAGATGAAGTAAATATCCAGAATTTAAGATACCTGACTTGGGTCTAATAATTGCAACATGTTGATTTACCCTTGCTGGCAATACATTATCAGGTACAATTGTTGTTCTACAAACCGATGCCCCAGTAATATTTAGTAAAACATCATTTTGCTCTACAACAACATTAGATAATCCATCTGCTTGTTTATCATCAATAAATGCCAAGTCTTTATAAAGAAATTGATTGTCGTGAACATTAAGACTACGGATGAGTGAAATGCCCTCATCATGATAAGCTTCTTTTCCGCCTTTTGGTGTTGCACCACTCCCAATTTTAGAAGTCAAATCTTTCAACTTTACAACTTCCAACCCCATTGGATTCTTTACGGGGTCGCCAAACATCTCAATAAACTTCGATTTTAAAAAGAGGTCGTATTTTTCGAGAATGGATTTTTGCTTCTCGACGAGAGCCGAAGCCGTATTAAGGACACTTACAATTTTTTGTTGTTGAGGGAGCGGGGGAAGAATAATGGACATTTGTTTGATATGACTTGGACCAAAATTTAATTGTGCCGAACCAGTAATGAGCTTTTGAAGTTGATGCTTGAATACATCTGTCATCAAGAAGTATCTAAAAAAATCAAGACTCAATTTCTTAGGGTCAAGTGTTTTAAAACGCATCGTGCTTGTATTCATACAAAGAGGCAAATCACTGTCTTTTACAAAAGCAATTTTATTATGGAAGTTGCTTACTACAATACCCGAACAAGCAATCAGCAAATCGCCACTATCTACCAAAAAGTGCTTGTATTTTCCGTACGCTTCATCTTCTGAAATATAGATTTTTGTTTTACTCAAATCAATTTTACTGTCGTTGATATTCCCAACATTCAATAGCTTGACGCCGCTTTGAGTAAATTGCGTATTTCTTACTCCTGGACCCTCTTGAAAAAAGACTATTTCATCAATACTTTGTATTTCCCACCCTTGTGGTGCCCTATTAATCAAAACTTTCTCCAAATAACCAATTTTTTGGATCTTTATCGTAAAGTTCCAAAATTATGCTTTCTCGTATATTTTTTTTATCTTCATCTGTCAATATATGATATTTTTCACTATCATCAAGTATCTCATTCAAAGAATTTTCTCCAATATTAACAAAATACTGGAAGTCATTTTGTTGAGTAAGCTCAAGAGCAATTTTAAAAATTAATGATTTCTGCCTCGGGTCCATTTCTGAAAATACATACCCGTCGTGAGCCAAAAACCCCAACAAGTCTTTATTTAGTAATGAAAGTAATATGTCATAACAAAAAATTTTAACTTCACCTACTCCCTGGGAGCCTTCTTTTGGTATATGTGTTTGAATATCAAATAAATATTGAGCATCTCCAGTTTCGATGATTTTTAAAGTTCCACCAGTATTATCATAAAATCTTTTCACAAGTTTTCGAAATTCTGCTTCAATAGAAGCAAAATATTTATGATTCTGCTCTAAATACACTATGCTCTTTTGTTTTATTAGTGCATTCTCTACATCTAACTCGCTCTTTTCTTTTTTAAACTCCGATAGAATATGCTCATATTTTTCTAAATCTTTCTGTTCTGCTTCAAGTGATTTAATTCGTTCAAGAATAGTGTTATATTCTTCCAATGCGCCAGTATTATCTAAATTTTTAATGATGTTATCTCTTTTAATGGCAACTTTTTTGAAAACTGAAGATAATTCTTCAATTTTTAATTGAAGTTCCTTAATCTCAGTGGAGAGCCTATTTTTTCTATTTAGAATCAGTTTGTTGTGAAATGCTTGTGCTTCATTCAATCTTACAATGATTTTATCTTCAAAAAAGAACTGCGCTTCTTCATAAATGTCTTTAATAACTTCAACGTCAATATTAATATTTTCAGAATTTTTAATGCTCAATTCTTTCTGCATCATTTTTTTTTCAATACTATATGTCTCATTCCGAAGTTGATTCATTTGAACTGTGAGCTCGTCCGCTTCCCGTTTAATACCGTCATAATTTTGAGCTATAATGAAGTTGTCTCTCTCATCTTTTAATCTATTTATTTCATCTATTAAATCATTTATATTTGTTTTATCAAGAAGAGCTTCATACTCTCTCACTGTTGTAGTGGCTTTTTCAAGTTTAGATAATTGTGTCTTTATTTTTCGTCTTTCATTGACCAATTTCATATCAATGCCAAGTAAAAAAAGATTTGCAAATTTTTGATAAAAATCAGTTTGTAATTGCCCTTGTTGAGATAAAACATTACTGTAATAACCAACTTCCGTATGATATCTTCGTGCAAAACAATTAAATGTTTGTTTGAATTTTAACGGGTAGTCTTCAGGCAGAAAAATCGACTTTAATTCGCCAGGATAATTGGTCTGAGTTATTTTTTTTTCATTTATATAAAAATCTGTTTTTGCAAAATCTTTTTTTATCGTATATTCTTTCCCTTTATGGACAAGAGCCAACTCAAATGTTCCATATTTAGAAAGAAAATCAAGAAGCTTTTTTTCATTTACTGACTTAAAAGAAGCCCCAAAAATATAGTGAATCAAATTTAATGACATACTTTTACCTATGCCATTAATAGATTGCCGCTCTTCATCACTCAATTGTAATCCCGCTACAATATTTAAACCACTATTAAATGTCAGAGTTCTAAATTTAGGATTATCCGATGCTAATTGCAACAATCTCATTTTCATCCTTTATTTTATTTACTATGTATAGAAAATCAAGGCACAAAAGCAACTTTTCAATGGAAATACTTTTATAGTATTGTTTATTGACTTCTTCGTGCAAGTCATCGATGTTCATTGGTGCTTGATTTAATATTTTTAAAATTGAAGCAGAAATACTAATAAGCGAATCAACAGGTTGAACAATTTTTGAAGGCATTATCATTGTTTAACTCCAACATCACATAGTTCAAAAAAGAATGCAATTATAATCCAACTTATCTGTGTTGAGTTATAGTCTTTGATTTCGACAAAATCTTCTATTTTTTCGTGAAGTTGATAGATAATTTTATTAAAATCTAAACCTTGTTCTTTTGCCAAATTATGAAGTTGTGATAAATCATAATTTTCAAAAATTGTCTGAGACACCTTAGAGCGAAGCTGATTGAATAAAATGGAAAAATACAAATCATTAACAACCAAATCTCTTAAATTACTTACAAGATTATCTTCATTTTCAATATCGACGATAATATCCCTATAATCTAATCCAGAATTGATATGAGAAGAAATTCTTGCATTTAACGCATTCAATAGGATTTTTTCATTTGTATCAATAGCCCCAAAATCATCATTATATGCTTTATGCACTTTTTTATGATTTTGTATCAAATGTTTAATTACTAAGTCCAAAGTTATTTCATCTGTATATTTTTGCTTTATATTTTGAAAATAAACATTGTTGAGTTCAATTAGTTTTGGCGTTTCAAGATTGTTAATATCTTTTAATAAATCTGTGTAATCGAAGAGAATATCAAGGACATTTATCCCATATTTTGTTTGTAAATCAGAAACAGTATCTTTTTGTGGCTTAGATTTATCAAGAAGATAATATATTCTAATGCCATAGCCATTATATTCAGGAGTTTTCAATACTTTTAAAGTTTTCTCTATTTTTTCTTTTGTTCGTGTTGTAGTAATTTGATAAGCCATTTTATTGGTTCTATCAATTAAATCAATTGATGCTGTATTCATACTCGCAAAATTAGCATTTTCAAAATGAGTTTGATAAATAGAATTAAATAAATCCCTAAGAAAATATTCACCGTGAATATTCAAACTATATTCACCTATTAATTGTCTTTGTTCGATTTCATATCGTGATAATGCAATCATTTTACTGATATTGCCAAATGCTTTTTCTCTGCTATTTATCACAACTACTTCCTACAATTTTGTATTTTCAATGATTTCCAGTAGCTCTTTTTGAACACTGTCGTTAAAAAGCCCTAAAATACCCATTTTGTGAAATTTAGTAAATGGATTCTGCATTAAATCTTTACGATGGATATCGTGTTTTTCACCAACAAAATACTTAATGGCATTGATAAACTCGATTTGCGTTGAGTTTAGTGAATGGGTCTGTATAAACTGATTCAGCAAGTGGGGAAGTTTATACTCTTTTCTCTCTAAGATATGGGTGAATATCTCTATCAAATCGTTCGATTGGATACGATACACTTCACCCAACTTGTCGGGATCGATGTCAGCACTCAAAAGTGCATCAGTGAGGCTCTTAACATCGTCTTGGTCTAATTGAACCCCTACGAAGAGCTTTTGGAGTGCGGGGCTTGAATTGGTAAGCTCTTGAATGACTCGGCTAATGCGTTCTTCGTATTCTTTGAGGTTGATGGATGGGGTGTCAATCACCGTTTTGGTGGTGGAAGCGATATAGTCATCCAAATCGAAATGATACTGTTCTTTGATAATTTTGGATTTGTATTTCATCAACGGAGCCAAGATGTCTGTGGTAGCTTGTGTCTCTTTAAAAGACAACTCATACCAATACGCCCCAATACTGGCTTTGGCTATTAAATCAGCGTGTCTGGCTACTTCTGAGATATTATGATTGAGTCGGATAATATCGTTGATGATACTGTCTATCGCACTTTCGATGGTTTTAACATCATCCTCTTTGGTCTTGGCGTGTTGAAGCTTCTTCACCTTCAAGCGGAAGCGTAAATCATAATCATCCATCGAGGTCATTCTATCGAGCAATTCCGAAACGCTTGATAGCAATGAGACATTGAGATGAACATTATCCCAAAATATCGCATTAAATTCGGAGAGTTCTTTGCGCCGTTGCTTGATAAAGAAGTCCTCTTTGGGAAGGGCTTCTATCTGCGCTTTGACTTCTTTTTTAATGGATTCAAACTCTTCACCGCCATAGACTTTAAGCAGTTGGATGTTCTGATTGTAAATCGCACGATTCACGCTGATTTGCTCCGTCGGCTCAAATCCGTTCGGGGTCTCTTTGAAATAGTCAAAATTGCCCCAAAAGTCCAGGATTAGGAATTTCTCTTTGGTGAAGTATTCGTTCTCATAGAGGCGGGTTCCCCGTCCTATCATCTGCCAAAACTTCGCTTTACTATACACGGGCTTCGCAAATACAAGGTTCATAATGCTTGGGACATCAATCCCCGTGTCGAGCATATCAACTGATACGGCGATATTAAAACCGCTGTCGTTGGTACTGAACTCTTTTATCAGCTCATCGGCATTGGAAATCTCAGAGACGATAACCTTGGCTACTTTGGAGTTGTGTTCGGGGAATAACTCATCATAGAGTTTCACCAAACGATAAGCGTGTTTTTTGTTGATGGCGAAGATGATGGTTTTTGCGGGGAGATTGGTTTTAGGGTCTTTGTGGCAATTTTCCATAAAGCTTTTGAGGATTTGACGGTTGGTATCGTCGTTTAATACCGCCTTTTCAACGGCTGAACCCTCAAAGTCAATCTCTTCTTCGCTAAATCCGCTGTTGCGAAGTTTTTCTTGTTCCTCTTGGCTTAACGCTTCGAATCGGATACCGTTTTCCAAGAAGTTGGTTTTTACATTCAGAACTTCGTAATCAACAAGATAGCCCGCTTTTATCGCTTCTTCATAGGTGTAAGCAAATGTCGGGTTTCCCGTGTCTGCACCGAAAAATTTATAAGTGTCTCGGTCGATGAAATCAACGGGGGTGGCGGTCAATCCCATCTTCAACGCATCAAATTTTAAAAAGACTTGTCCATAATGGTTGTAAATACTGCGGTGGCTTTCATCGGCTACGATAATGTCAAAGAACCCTTGAGATATATCTATCTTACTCATCAAAGAAACCATCGTTTGATAAGTGGACGCATAAATGCGTTTATCTTTTTCAAACTCGCTCGTGGTAATACGCTCTCGTGATTGGTCGGGAAGATGGGTTTTAAAATTATCAAGGGCTTGTTTGACAAGGGCGGTTCTATCGGCAAGGAAGAGAACCCGTTTGATAAACTTACTGCGTAGGAGTATGTCGATGAAAGCGATAATCGTGCGGGTTTTCCCCGTTCCCGTCGCCATTACCCATAAAACTGAGCGCTTATTGGCATCATACGCCTCTAAGCCTTTGGTAATCGCTTCGATTTGATACGGTCGGTTTGCTATGGACTTGTTAAGAAGCTCGGTCGATAGTGGCTGTTTGTTTTCATTGCGGAATTTAAGCCATTCAAGGTCTTCAAGGGTATGGTAAGATAAAACTCTGCGTATTGGCTGATTCAGGCTATCCCAAAACTCGATTTCCAAACCGTTGGTGATGTAGATAAACGGGGTAAATCCTTGGACATTGGCGATACGGCGGGCGTAATATTCGGCTTGTGATTTGGCTTGTTCTACCGATTTGTGTTTGTCTTTAGCTTCGACAAGGGCAATTATTTTATTTTGGCGATTGAGTAACACATAGTCAACATAGCGATAGCTTTGATTGAAGTTGGCGGGCAATGTGTCATCAAGGTCAATCTCGTATTCCAAGACAACTTTGGTGCCGTCGTTGATGTCCCATCCACACTTTTGGAGTTCGGTATCAATCAGTTCGCTTCGTGTTTTTGCTTCGCCCATTACCGCTCCCATTATACTGCTCTTATTTTAACATTAATTTCTAATTATCTAATAATAATAGAGGCATTTTTTACTCTTTGACGATTTTTCTATCAGTTTTCATAATAAAGTAAGGCAAACAAAAAAGTTTATGCAATATACCGAGATGGTATTGCGTGCTCTTCTCCAACTTGATCAAAATATGAAAAATCTCTTCGAATCAATGGCTCCGAGATCCGCTTAGGCTCCTGATACCCAAACTTTATCTTGCTGACTGGAAAGTTTCCAATCTTGATAAATGCCTCCAATGGCTCAAGGTTAGCAAATTCACTCTCCAATACTATTTTTTTGATCTTCTCTTCTTCGCTCTCATTGATTCTGTCTTGTTCAATTTGAGATGCACGATTGATTCCTTGCTTTTTGCGATCAATCTCCTGTTCTCCTAAGAACTGTGAGAGAACTTTTTGCCCATAAGGTTCGGAATATTGAAGCACAATCTTTGTTCCGCACATTTGAAACAGTGACTTCAAAAGATTATCTCCAACTACTTCATTTACTTGTGTCAAACTCTGAAATGCTACGAGTGCATTCAAACCTTTACTTCTACTCTCAGCGAGCGTATTGATAAGCTCAGATATCAAATATTTACCTAAAGCTTTGTTATTGGTTGCAAGACTCATCAGCTCATCGAGTACCCAAACAATCCGTCTTGTTTTCGAATTGGGCAATGAGAGAATATGTTTATAAAGCAAGGTAAAAAATAATCCAAAGTAAAGATTATATGCTCCTGATTGATCACTGGTATTGACAACAAACAGGCGAATATCTCTGTTTTTATCTCTAAGAGAATGTATAAACTCTCTGACTGAAAAATCACTCTCTTCATAATAAAAGGCTCTACTTGATAAATTTTTGAATACTTTATTACAAGTGGCATAAACTGAAGTTGCTTGATTATCCAGTTCACCTTTTGCATCTACCGTGAAAGCACCTATAACAGTGTTGTCTGCACCAAATAGTTTTACTGTTGGATTATTTATCAATGCATCTCGTAATCCTTTTGGTGTAGGATGCACTCTTAAAAAATCGATTAAGGCTTTATTATTTGGATTTTTACTTCCTGCAACCGTAAGCAATACTGCCTTTATAACACTTTGCGCCTGCTCTTCAAAGTGTGCTGATTTTGAATCTGATACTGGTGCAATAGAATGCACAAAGAAGTTCACCATTGTTTCATCTATCTCACCATTTTCATCAAGCATATCATTGAAAATATTCCACTTTATACAATCTCTGTCTCTTGGATCAAAGAGATAATCTTTTCCCCTGCGATAAAGCGGTGCAACGAAATCATCGCCTTTACGCTCATAACAGATCATTGGTTCGTTGAAATAAACGATCCCACTTGAAAGCTTTTTCCCTTTCTCATTGACATTGCCAAGCAGTAGGGAATAAAGTGATTGCGATTTTCCTGAGCCTGGCATACCGACAAAGAGAGTATTTTTGACTTCTTGTGAATAAGGGATCGGAATCTGCTCAATACCAACAGTTAATCTATATGTATCATGTGATTTTTTGAGTGCTTTTACAATATATTTTTGTAAACTTTTTGCATCAAGCAGCTGCGATCCTCTTTTGAATATCTCTTCCTTCGTTTGATTAAATCGAAACAGGATAAAAAGTGCAATTATCCATACTGGTAAAAAGTATGTTAAAAACGCTGAAAAGTGAGGGATTATAAAACCTTTTAATGTTTGCTCATAAAGCCACGGACTGATCCCTTCAATTTGATTTGGCATAAAATCGGCGATGTTCATATATGGCAATGGAATATCCATCCTTATAATTGCAAGCCCAATTCCAAATCCTACAAATGCTGCTACTACAGTAGCGGTTCTAAATTTTCTGCCAAACTCTATATATGTCATCTATAATGCCACTAAATGTCAAGACAGATTTTTGAGAGTTTATATTCCCACCGCCAGC
>KB223801.1_pt2 | contig 11589 bp, 12 predicted proteins | sample 524768 | NCBI WGS metagenome assembly AMQJ01 (sample SAMN00998488, study PRJNA167727) | sediment metagenome | isolation source: subsurface aquifer sediment | place: USA: Rifle, Colorado | collected Aug-2009
AATAGATTCAGGAGTTGCATTAATAACTGAATACAACAATATTGATTCAACTACCACTGGCGTAATTACTACAGCCGTAGCAGCAACTAGTAGCACGGATACTTTTGTACTGAACAACAATATTCTTGCAATCGGCTCAGGCACTGCTTTCCTAAACAGCACTGACCAGATTAGTTTTGTAGGAATGACTGGTAATGGCGGTACATTAGCCGAGGTTGATATTACAAATGATAGCACAGGCACTGATGGTGCAACTCTTGATAGTGCTAACTCAACCGTTTATTGTATTGATACGGATGCTACTGACTTAAATGCTGGAGGCACTTCTCATACAATTGCTGATTTTACTAGCATGGCAAATGTCGCAGCATTCTTGACAGAAGGTTTTGTTACTGCAGGTGTTACAGGTAAAGTCGATTACTTTGTAATTACTGATGGTTCTGCTAATACCGCATCTTATATTTATAAGTTTGTAGATACGGCAGGTGATACTACATTAAATGCAGACGGTACTGGCTTGACTTTGATCGGTTCTGTTACTCATGATGCTGGTGCTATTACTACAGGTAATATTACGATTGCTTAAAAAAAGGGTGTTAAAAAATGTCTGATTCGGATAATATCAAAAGAGTTCAATATGAGCTTGCCGACAAAAAAGCAATTCTTGCAGAACTAGAAGAGGGGCTATGGGATAGTAACATCAGTGATGATTTGAAGAGATCACGAGAAGATGAGATACGGAGAACGAAAGGTCTTATCTCCGGTCTCGAAGTACAACTTTCAGCATTGTAGCTGAAGGTTTAAAAAGGAGTTAAATATGAAAACACTCATAGCAGTATTTCTAATATTCATGACTTTATTTTTAAATGGTTGTACAGATGTTTCACTTGAGCAAGAGTTATCAATGAAAAAGGCTATCTTGTCTAAAATGCAACAAAAGCAAAATGAATACTCTGAAAAAATCATACTGGCTGAAAAAGCAATCAGCCAGTATGAAAGTAAAAAAGCCGCTATAAAAAGTGAAGTTGATGTAATGCTTGAAAACAATTACACTCGACTTCTCTATAAATGTATTACGAAAGATATCGATCCATCTGTTTCAGCAGTGGTTGGTTTTTTAACAGAAAATCAAAATATGATGCTGGAAGCAGGTGTGTGCTATGTCTTGTCAAATTCTGATACTTATGTAAAAGTACAGGATAAGTTTAACTACTGGTTGTCAATCGTAAAAGAAGCAGATGAAAAAATAGAAAAGATTAATGATGAACTTAGGGAATATAAAAATTCTTTAGCAACCATAAATCCTAATGAAATAAATCAACTTCAAAATAAGATTTCTGAACTGGAAACAAAAATTTCATGTGAACAAGATTTTAAATGCAAAATCAAAAGTCTTGTGGATAAATTGATGAGCTAAAAAATGGATACCAATCTTTTTTTAGCAATGAGGCGCGAAAATTTCGCTTAATACTGTTTCTTTTTCCATTTTAAACGATGGAAAATGGGTGTCAGTCGCCACCTTAAAACATCGGGAGCTATCGCTCAAGCCGTAATAGAAGCAAATAAAAAGTAAATTTGCTACATTAAGTAAGTGCTTCGCTTCCATTTTTTTACTTTTGGAAACGGGGATTTATCCCAGTCTTGTTGTGAGTGGCAAGGTTAAAACCTTGCTTCCGTTTTAAGTGATATCTTGGTGTAAACAATAAACAAATTTAGCCAAAAGCTAAACACAAGGGGCGAAGATAAATCTTCGCTTCCGTTTTCTACTCCTTCGGAAACGAGGTTTTAACCTCGTTAATGCGAAAATATGGAATCTTACTTTTCCAAAAAAAGGATGGGTAGAGTTTGTTCGGTGACAAATAAAAAGGAAAGTAGATATGTCAATCAAGGGTTTTCTTTGGACTATAGGTTTATCATTTATTGGTTATCTATCAGGTTGCAGTGGTTCTGACGATGACAAAAAAAGCAATAGCTCCGAAACTAACGCCGTCGAACAAAATAGCATAAAAATACCGCGAATGGAAAACAATCTTGTAAATAGTCAAAAAACTGGTATCGTCAAGAAGATAAAAAAGTCCCTTAAAGAATTGCAGATACCTGAAGCAGTTAAAAATCTTTTACCCGAACAAAAGCCTACACAAATAACAAACAACTATGTGATATATGAAACGAACGATAACCGCATATATAAATTTAATCCGTTTGAATTTATGAAAGACTTGGAATTATGCGAAAAAGATGCTGACTTCGTTGGCGTTGCAGTCGGAGAAGTAGATGATAGATTAAATCAAATATACGATGAATGCAGAGACATAATGTTTTCAAAGTTAAATGGTGATTTTCAAGCAGAAAATCGGATTTTTATAGATTGTGTTACAAGGAATGGTATAAATGAAAATATGCGACAATATATTGAAATCAAAAGAGATCCTAGTGTGCTTGCTTGGCGCAACTACCATTTTTATGAGCGGTTGCAGTAACTGTCTTTTAAAATATGACATTGCACTTTATGAGTGTAAAGAACATATAAAATTTGAAAGAGATGAACTTAAACAAAAGCAAAAGTTTAACGAGTGCTTAGAATCCAGAAGATTCACAAACGGTTCGAAAAGTTGTGATAAAAAATAAGATTTATAAATTAAGGGGCGAAGATAAATCTTCGCTTCCGTTTTTCTGCTCTCTCGGAGACGAGGTTTCAACCTCGTATTGTTGAGTGGCAAGGTTAAAACCTTGCTTCCGAATACTTAGGATTTGAAGCAATTTAACAAGTAGTCATTCATTTTTTGCATAGCCCTCTTTTTTATTTATCTCTATACTAAGCAATATTTTGATACTATTTCACAATTTATATAAACTAAAAAAGGTCAATTATGGGTTTAAGTATCGGTCTTGTAGGACTTCCAAACGTAGGTAAATCAACAACTTTCAACGCACTCACAAAAGCGCAAAATGCAGAAGCGGCGAATTACCCGTTTTGTACAATTGAGCCAAACAAAGCAATCGTTCCCGTTCCTGACATTAGACTCACGGAGCTTGCAAAAATAGTAAATCCTGAGAGAATTCAACACTCGACACTTGATTTTGTTGACATTGCAGGCTTGGTTAAGGGTGCGAGTAAAGGTGAGGGTTTAGGAAACAAATTTTTATCAAATATTCGTGAAACAGAAGTTATTTTACATATCGTTAGATGTTTTGAAGATGACAACATCGTCCATACCGAAGTGGGTATAGATCCGCTTAGAGATGTTGAGATCATTGAGGGCGAACTTATTTTAGCCGACATTGAAGTTTTACAAAACAGAGCTGACAGACTAAAAAAACAGGCAAAAACCGATAAAAATGCAGCTGCTCTCTTGGTTTTGGCTGAGGAGCTTTTAGAGTATCTCGCTGATGGCAATCTGGCTAGAAATTTTCCTAAATCAGATACGGACGAGTATAAACAGCTCAATAATGAAGTAAGACTTTTAACAGGCAAAGAGATCATGTACGGGGCAAATGTAGATGAAGATGGCTTGGTTGAAGATAGCGAATTTGTTATAAAACTAAAAGAACATGCCGCTAAAAACAACTGTGAACTTATAAAACTTTGTGCGAAGATAGAAGAAGAACTTGTCGGTTTAGAAGATGAAGAAGCAGCCGAATTTTTAAGCTCTTTAGGAGTAGAAGAGTCTGGACTAAGTCAAATCATACAAAAAGGTTTTGACAAACTAGGTCTTATGAGCTACTTTACGGCAGGCGTAAAAGAGGTTCGTGCATGGACTATTCGTAAAAACACAACCGCACCAAAAGCTGCAGCCGTAATCCACAATGACTTTGAGAAAGGTTTTATCCGTGCAGAGGTTATCGCTTACAGTGATTTTATCGCTTGCGGCGGTGAGGCAAAAGCAAAAGATGCAGGAAAAATGAGACTTGAGGGCAAAGAGTATATCGTGCAAGACGGTGATATAATGCACTTTAGATTTAATGTATAAAAAATAATTTTCACAAGAGAGGATTTTAAAATGAACTTAAAGTATGCAGGTCCAAAGCCGATTATTTCCCATAGAGGCATAGAGTTTGACAACAATAAAGAAGATAAGTATGTCTATTTAAATGTTGCGGTTCAAATTTTAAAATCTCTAAATCATGAGTATATAAAAGATAAAATCTATACATATGATATAAAAACGCAAAGACTCTCGAATGATGAACTTTTACGTGAGTTGCGTGTATATTGTTCCAACATTGATGAATTGATAAACGTTCAAAACCATAATGTGGAAGACGAGATAGAGCATATGGTTAAAAGAGCTCATGAAAATATGATTTTGAGCGAGGAAGACAAAAGTATATTAGAGAAAAATATACAAATAATGCATGATTACCTTATTCAAAGATCAGTAAATAAGAGAGCTTACTATTGTGTTGTCGATGCACTCGCAAATGTTATTAAAAAAGAGAAGATTGACTATATTGTAGTGCCTATGTTTCAAACATTTCTTCACACTCTTCACTCGGTTCAAGGAAGTTTAATAAAGCTTAGACAACCCATACTAAGTGATTTAGATATTTACAAAGAGAATGATAAACTTTTTATAAAACTCAAGATTTGCAACTCTTAGTTTTATTTTAAGACTGCCCTGTTTCGACCGCTTTTTTTAGCTTCATAAAGGGCATCATCAACTCTTTTGAATGTTTTTTTGATATCTTCGCCGAGAATATATTTTGTAATGCCAAAAGAGGCAGTTGCGTTTATCGTACCGTTTATTTTATTTTTTTCTACGCTTGCTCTTACTTTTTCTATGATTGTTTTTGCCTCATCGAGAGTTACGTTTTTGAGCATGATAACAAACTCCTCGCCACCCCATCTAGCTATAAGATCATCCTCTCTCAGTGAATCTTTTAGAGTGTTTGCAACACTAACAAGGGCTTCATCCCCGATCTGATGTCCGTATGTGTCGTTGATTGATTTGAAATGATCTATATCTGTAATCACTAAAACAAAATCAGTATCTGTTTTTCTTTGGTGTTTTACTATAAAATTTACAACTTCATCAAAATGGGCACGGTTATAGAGTTTAGTAAGCGGATCTGTGATATATAGCTCTTCAAGAAGCTTCTCATTTGTTATATCATGATAAACGGCACTAAATTCAAGCACTTCTCCATCGATATCAAGAATAGGAGTAATTCTTGATTGAACCCATTTTTCTTCGCCTTTATATGTTTTTAACTTTAGTTCGCCGCTCCAGCATTTTTTATTTCTAATCGTCTCCCACAACTCTTTATAAGTTGCACTAAACCCGCCATCTTGTTTAAAAGTAGATATGTTTTTGCCTAAAATAAAATCTTTTTTAAATTCAAAAAACTGGCAAAAAAATGTGCTTACATCAATAATAACACCATCAAAAGATGTTCTCATCATCATTATGTTTCTGTCTATTATCTCTTGATCCGCTTCTAGCTTATCATTTAGTTTATTTACTTTTTCTATCTCTTTTTTAAGAGAAAGTTTTGCTTCAAATAGCTCACTGATGTCATAAATGGAAACCATAACCTTATTTTCACATGCTATGTAAGGTGAAATTGTAACTTGCTGCTGCATAAGCATAAGCGAAGATGTTGTTACCTTATTCCTATTCATCGGTATAAACTTGACGTTGCTATTTGTATCATAGAAAGATGGAGTATTTATAAGAAGTGCCGTTTTAATCTTTCTATAAAGTACTTTATAATTTATATTTGGATAAAACTCATCCAACTTCTTCCCTATAATCTCTTCTTTTGAGATCTGTGTGTTTATGGCAAGCCATCTATTCCAGTAACTCACTATAAACTTATCATCAATTATCATATGGCCATTTTCAAGTGAGTCCAGTAACACATCAGGGTATTTGATTTCCATTATCCGTAAATCTCTTCTATCTTTTTGTCGATTAATATTTTTAAGCTCTTTATAGCTTCATCTTTTGTGAGTATATAAATATTACCGTTTATCTTTTGATCTTTAAAATCCAAAATAGTACTGATTATAATAATTTTAGAGTAATCGGCGACATCTTCGCTATTGACTATAGAGTGCGCATCTATAAACTGAGAAGACGGAACAAAAAACTGCACTTGAGTATCCAACTCCTGTGTCAATCTGCTTACTATTGTAGATGTTAATATATTTGTAAGTTCTATAACGGCGTCACTGATATCATCCCTAGAGGGAGTAGTCGCATTGTAGAGATGTCTACCTAGATTTCTTGCGGATTCTTCGCTTATAATAAACATACACTCTCCGCCGAATTTACCGGTAAAGAGCTGTTTTGTAGCATAGTACATTGATCCAATATCTATAGTTGATTCTATCTTTTGACTTAGTTCACTACTGTTACAAATTTCAATTTTTGGAATATGCATAGTTCCAAAAGCATCTAGAAGATTTGCCAAATTTGCAGTAGCCGCACCAATAGATACATTCATAAACTCTCTTAACGCATCAATCTGATCTTCATTAAATTCTAGATTCAATACTTCCACCTTTATAGCAATAAATCTTGCTCAAAAATTTGTAACATTTTTTCGTCGTTAATAGGTTTTGGATACATATTTTTAGCCCCTGCCACCAAAACTCTTAGCTTTGCTTCACTTTGGATATCTGCGCTCACAACGATAACTTGAGCTTCTTTGTCTATAGACATGATATGCTTAAGTGCTTCATATCCGTCCATAACAGGCATCGTTAAATCTAAAAAAACAACATGAGGCTTCTCTTCTTTAAAAATTTCTACCGCCTCAAGTCCATTTGCGGCTTGAAACAGCTCAGCATCCGGTTTAACGATTTTAAGGCTTTTGATAACACTCATTCTACCAATCTTTGAATCATCGACTATCAAAATTTTCAACGTATACCTCTTAATCTTTTTATATAAATATATGCTTTATTGTATGATGTTCTTTATTAAATTGCACTTTAAATCTTCTAATTTTTCAATTCCAAACTTTTCTTAAAAGTAAGCAGTGCAAATATAAAAAAGAATAGACCTATAAAAAATATTGCAACTAAATTTTTCAAAATAATCTCAAGCCCTGCTCCTCTAAAGAGTATTGCCTGTGCTACCTCCATAAAATGGGTTGTAGGCGAGAGATACATAACATATTGCAAAATCTCAGGCATACTCTCATATGGAGTGATTCCGCCGGAGAGCATTAAAAGCGGTAAAACTATCAAAATAAATATCATCCCAAATTGCGGCATTGATTTTGTGATGGTCGCCATAAATATCCCCATTGACGTCGTAGAAAATAGAAGTAAAAAACTGCTAAATAAAAACAGGGTAAGGGAGCCTGCTATAGGTACCTTTAAAAACATCTCCACTACTATAAAAAGTGAAAAAATCACTCCTGCTATGATAACAAGCGCGGTAGATAAAATTTTTGAAAGCATAATGTCAGCAGCGTTAATAGGCATAACTAAAAGGTGTTCAATTGTTCCATGCTCTTTTTCTCTCATCAAAGATGCGCCGGCAAGTAAAATAGAAAACATCATAATATTGCTGATAACTTCGTTTATGCTTCCAAACCAACTGCTATTTAAATTAGGGTTATATTTGTAGCTTGTAACTAAATTAATTGGCGATGCAGGAGTGGTTTTATGGAAAAAAGTATTTACCTCTTGCGTAATAATAGCCGAGATATACCCTGCTCCGATTCCTGCTTGAGTCATTCTTGTCGCATCGATATTTAACTGTACCTCCACACTATCGTCTTTTAAGATATTTTTTTCAAAACCGCTTGGAATAATGACTACAAATGTGTAGATACCTGCATCCATCCCTCTATCTATCTCATCATAAGAGATAAGTTTTGGTGTCATAAATCTTGGCTTGTAAAATGAATCTATAACTCTTTGTGAGAGGGTGGATTTGTCCTCATCCACAAATGCTATGGGCGCATTGTTTAGCTCTGTTGAAGACTCTGCGGCTCCAATATAAATTGCCACACTAAAAGAGTAGATGATAAAGAAAAACATAATTTTATCTCTAAAGAGTGTTATCAGCTCTTTAAGGAACAGGCGGTAAATAATTAAAAGATGTTTTAACACTATTTTTCCTGTTTTTTAAGTAGCAAAAGACTTAATATGGTAATAACAAGTATTGATAAACTAAGTGCGAAAAAGTCAAAATAGTGCCCATCTAAAGAGACATTTTTACTAAAAATTCCTCTGCTGATATTTATAAAATAGGTTGCAGGAAAGATATTGCCTATAAATGCACCTACGCCTTCCAATGAACTTACAGGGTCTCTGAGTCCTGAAAAGCTTACAGTAGGAAGCATCGTTGCTATTGCCGTTCCGCCAAGTGCCGCAATTTGGGTTTTTGCAAAAGAAGACATTAGGAACCCTATACCTGTTGTCGCCGTTACATAAAGCAAAGCTCCAAAAAAAAGAACTGTAAAATCTCCGGCGATAGGGACTTTAAAAACATAAAGAGCAAATAGTATCAACCCCATAAAACTAATCATGCTTATAACTATATAGGGAAGCTGTTTGCCGAGTAAAAACTCCAGCTTTGTAACAGGTGTGGCATAAAAATTTGTAATAGAGCCCAACTCTTTCTCTCTTACTACGCTAAGTGCCATTAATATGGATGGTATGAAGATTAAAAGCATAGGTATAACTGCCGGAACCATAGAGTAAATACTTTTAAAATCTTGATTATAACGGTATCGCATCTCAATAGAAACTAAAGAAGAGGCTTTTAGATCTGAGAACTCGCTTAAGTAGCTGCCGTGAAGCCCCTCAATATATCCATGTATGGTTTCTGCCCTGAAGGCAAGTGTTCCATCTATCCATACCCCGATTTCTGTACCAACCCCTTTTCTCAGATCTCTTCCAAAATTTGGCGGTATCTCTATGGCAATAGCAATTTCACCACTCTTCATCTTCTCATCCAGATGAGAGTATGAGACAAGATTCTCTTGACGTAAAAAATATCTTGAACCTGAAATATGCTCTATGTACTCCCTGCTCTGCGGACTCTGGTCGTTATCCAGAACACAAAACTTCAAATCTTCCACATCCATGCTGATTCCATAACCCATTACAAACATTAAAATAACAGTCCCCAAAAGTGCGAACACTAAACGTATAGGATCTCTAATAAGTTCTAACGACTCACGGCAGGCATAGCCGAAAAATCGAAGCGGTGAGAAAAATCCCGAGTTCTCTTTATATTTGCTTTTCTCTATTGCGATAGTTTTATCTGTATGCTCTTCTTTATCCATCGCTGCATGCAGATACTCTACAAAAGCCTCTTCTAAGTTATTTTTATCTTTTGAGAGTGTCAGAGCTTTTGGAGTATCGCTTGCCAAAACTTTGCCTTGATGCATCAAAGAGACTCTGTCACATCGTTCTCCCTCATTCATAAAATGGGTAGATATAAAGATGGTTACCCCATCTTCCTTAGCAAGGTCAATCAAAAAGTTCCAAAACATATCTCTTGATATCGGATCAACGCCGGAAGTCGGCTCATCAAGTATAAGCATTTTTGGTTTATGGATAACGGCAACCGCCAAAGAGAGCCTCTGTTTGATTCCAAGCGGTAAATCTTGCGCAAGACTCTCTTCATACTGTTTAATATAAAATCTCTCGAGCATCTCTTCTACCCTTGCTCCGATAAGTTTGCTCTCTATTTGGTAAAGCTGTGCATGTAGAAGCAGATTTTGCTTTATGCTTAACTCATTGTAAAGTGAAAAAGCTTGCGTCATGTAGCCGACATCTTTTCTCATCTCTAAATTATTTTCTATTATAGAGTTGCCAAAGAGTTTGACATTTCCATGCGTTGGAACTAAAAGACCTGTAAGCATCTTCATGGTTGTAGTTTTGCCGCACCCGTTAGAACCTAAAAAACCAAAAATTTCTCCCTGATTGATTTGAAAACTTACATTATCCACAGCTATAAAATCATCAAATTTCATAGTCAGGTTTGTAGCTTCAATTGCCAAGATATCTTTTTGTATCTGACTTTTAAGATGAGTTTTCAAATTATTGCAATCTCTTCTTTGCTCTTTTGGCAAAAGCTCTATAAATGCGGAGTCTATATTGTTTGTGTCAGTGATTTTTAAAAGTTCTTTTGGTGTAGTGTTTGCAAGAATTTTACCCTCATTCATGGCTATTGTGTAGTCAAAAAGCTCGGCTTCTTGCATGTACGCGGTAGCTATAAGCACGCTCATGCCTTTTTGACTCTCTCTGATGCGCTCAATTAACTTCCAAAACTCCATTCTGGAGAGCGGATCAACACCTGTTGTGGGTTCATCAAGTATAAGCAAATCCGGATCATGAATCAAAGCACAGCAAAGCCCGAGTTTTTGCTTCATCCCACCGGAGAGTTTGCCTGCAAATCTATCTTTAAACTCATAAAGCCCAATACTTTTTAAAAGTTCATCGATTCTAATCTTTCGCTCTTTATTTTCAAGCCCAAAAAGCCTGCCAAAAAACTCAATATTTTCATATACAGAGAGAGACATGTAGAGATTTTTTCCAAGCCCTTGAGGCATGTAGGCTATACGCGGAGACACTTTTTTTCTAAATGAGACATTATCAATATTGCCGCCAAAAACTTCTACGCTTCCGCTTTGAATTTTACGGACACCTGCGATAATAGAAAGAAGAGTCGATTTTCCGACGCCGTCAGGTCCGATAAAAGCAACCATAGAGCTTGCCGGAATATCTAAAGAGAGCGTATCTAAAGCTAATTTATCTCCGTATCGGTGCGAGAGATCTTTTATTTTAGCTATAAAATTCATATCACTTCGATGTTTCTACATAACTCTTTGGCAAATTGCTCAAGTTTTTAGGCCACTCTAGTGTTTTATCTAAACGAATATAAGCAACCCCCGGTAGTCCGGTTCTTACATCTTCAATATGATTTTTCAAGAGGTTATAATCAATTGTCGCTTTGATGCGAAACATAAGCTTTTCTCTCTCATCTTGCGTTTCTATTTGCTTTGGTGTAAATTGTGCTTTTGGAGATACAAACGTAACTTTGGCAGGAATGGCAATATTTGGCAGTGCATCTAAAATTATCCTTACCTCTGAACCGTAGTTAACAACGCCTGCTTCAGATGTCGGCAGGAAAATCGTCATATATGTTTCTAGTAAATTAAGCATAATCAATACATTCTTACCGCTTCCTATGATCTCACCGTTTTGTGCAAGCTTATATAAAATTCTCCCTTTTATTGGGGCATAAAGCGTGCTATCAGCTATATTTACTTTAATAGTCTCAGCTTGAGCCATAGCAACATTTATAGCTTCATTTGCTTGAGCCACATTTGCATTTGCAGCTTTTTGTGCAGCTCTTGCAGATTTATAAGCACTCTCTTCTTGTTGATACTGAAGCAATGAGATGGCTTTTTTTTCAAAAAGATTTTTTGCTCTTAAGTAATTTTCATTTGCCAAAGCAAATTCGCTTTGTTTTTGCTCTACAATCGCCAAAGAGTAATTTTTGCTCTCTTTTGCCTGCTGTATCTGAGCATTAAAGAGCTTTAACTTCGCTTCCAGCTCATTTGTATCTAATTTAGCAAGCATCTGACCCTGCTCGACGATATCGCCCTCATTTA
>KB227380.1_pt17 | contig 11582 bp, 11 predicted proteins | sample 524768 | NCBI WGS metagenome assembly AMQJ01 (sample SAMN00998488, study PRJNA167727) | sediment metagenome | isolation source: subsurface aquifer sediment | place: USA: Rifle, Colorado | collected Aug-2009
TCAGGTATTCCTCTACAGTTGATCCAATCCGTTTTCCAATATTTCGTAGGTATCAGAGGCAATAACCAACTCTTCGTTGGTAGGGATAACAAGGATTCGCACCTTTGAATTTTCAGTAGCAATATCCATTGTTTTTCCTCTCAGGCCAGTATTTTTTGTGATGTCCAATTCGGCTCCCATAAACTCCAAACCGCTTACTGAATTTTGGCGAGTTTGCCAATCGTTTTCACCAATTCCGCCGGTAAAAACAATCACATCTACTCCGCCCATGGCGGCCGCGTAGGAGCCAATGTATTTTTTAATTCGATATTGATACATTTTTAAAGCACACTGAGCTCTTTCGTTTCCTTCTTCTGCGGCTTTTTCGATATCGCGCATATCAGACGAAACGCCACTAATGCCCAGCATTCCACTGTGCTTGTTGATTAAGGTATTGGCCGATTCGATATCAAGCTCTTCTTTTTTGATGATATGAAACAAAGCGCCAATATCTAAATCGCCGCTGCGCGTTCCCATTATCAGTCCTTCAATGGGAGTCATTCCCATACTTGTATCTACTGATTTACCATTTTGTACAGCAGTAATGCTCGCTCCATTTCCCAAATGACAAGTAATCATTTTCAACTCACTCATTGGCTTTTGCATAAATTCGGCCGCTTTGTTGGCAACAAATTTATGACTCGATCCGTGAAAACCGTATCGCCGCACGCCATGTTTTTGATACAGGGAATAAGGAACACCATACAAAAAACTATGCTTTGGCATGGTTTGGTGAAAAGCAGTGTCGAAAACGCCAACTTGAGGAATATTTGGCAAAAGCTCGTTGATAGCATAAATACCATCTAAATTCGGTGGATTGTGCAAAGGAGCCAAATCGATGGTGTCTTCCAAAGCACTGATAACAGATTTATCGATTCGAACACTTCCTCCATATCGTTCACCACCATGTACAACTCTATGTCCCACAGCATTTATCTCTTCCAAAGAATGAATACTGCCGTATTTTTCGCTCAGCAATATGCCCAAAATATATTCTATACCCAGTTTGTGATCAAAAATCTCTCCTTCCAAACTCGCTTTTGCGCCATCTTCGCGTTCGTGCTTTATCAACGAGCCTTTCAAACCAATTTTATCTACCAATCCTTTGGCAACAACTTGCTGGCTGGGCATTTCAAACAATTGATATTTTATCGACGAACTTCCACAATTTAAAACAATAATCTTCATATTTTCTTTCTTAACGATTTGGAGAAACAGCTCTTCCTAAAAATTGTACATTACCAGGTTTTTGGTATCTTTTTCCATCTTTGTAAAGATAAAATCCTTCGCCTACTCTTCGGCCAACCATTCCTGCCCGCACCAATCGCTTGATAAATGGAGAGGGTTTGTAGCGGATGTCGCCAAATTCATTGTATAAATTATCCATCCATTTTAGTAATTTATCCAAGCCAATGGTGTCGGCCATTTCGAAAGGACCGGTAAGCAGTCCGGTTGTACTTTTGATTGTTTTGTCAATCTGCACAACATCGGCAACGCCTTCCAATAAGATAGCGCATGCTTCATTGATGAGTGGAACAATCATTCGGGTACTTATATTTCCGGGCGATTCTTGAACTTCGATCAGTTCGCGTTCAACCATTTTCAGAAATTTGCCAATGCAACTGAACGACTCGTCGGAGGTTTGGTAAGTCCGAACCACTTCCACTACTTTCACGTGGTCGAGTGGGAGGATAAAATGCATGCCAACTGCTCGTTCGGGGTGTTTCAAAACCGATGAAATTTCGGAAATGATAAGGGTGGCGGTATTGGAGGCAATGGTTGCTTTTGGCGAAACGACTTCTTCTATTTTTCGAAAAACTTCTTTTCTCTCTTGTAAACTAGTTCCTTTTTTCTTTGAATTAATGGATTCTATCACAATGTTGCAGCCCTTGAGAATACTGTAATCGGCCGATCCGTGAATTCTACTCAACATGGCTCTTTTCTCGCCTTGTGTTAGTCCCCATCGGTTTATTTTGTCGTCCAATTGTTTTTCTATTCGTACCAATACGGTCTGAACGCGTTCTTCGCTAATATCTACAAAAACAACTTCCAATCCTTTTCGGGCAGCCAATCTGATAATTTCTTGCCCTGTGGTTCCTGCACCTACAACGCCAATTTTCTGAAGTCCACCTTCTTTAATTATTTTTTTTCCTAGAGCAAAATCTTCTAATCTTTCTGTCATCGTTCTTGTTTTTAAGATTTTTTTGCAGCAGCTTGCAACGAAGTTATTGCAATCATATTTATGATATCATCTACAGAGCATCCACGCGACAAGTCGTTGATTGGAGCAGCCAATCCTTGTAAAACAGGACCCACGGCTTCGGCGCCTGCCAGACGTTCTACCAATTTGTATGCGATGTTTCCAGCTTCTAAGGTAGGAAAAACCAATACGTTTGCATAGCCGGCAATATCGCTTCCGGGCGCTTTTTTACTTCCGATGGCTGGCACAATGGCGGCATCGGCTTGCAATTCGCCGTCGAATTGAAATTGAGGTGCCATTTTTTGAGCCAGAGCGGTAGCCTGAATCACTTTGTCAACCATTTCATGTTTTGCGCTGCCTTTGGTAGAAAAGCTCAACATGGCAACGCGTGGTTGCATATTGGCGATTGCTTTGGTAGTATAGGCAGTAGAAACAGCTATTTGAGCCAATTCTTCTGCGGTAGGATTTGGATGAACAGCACAATCAGCGAAAACCATCATGCCGTAATCGCCATAATTTTTATCTTTCAGAAGCATGAAGAATGCCCCTGAAACTACACTAATTCCGGGAAGTGTTTTTACAATTTGAAAAGCCGGACGCAATACATCGCCGGTTGTGTTTTGTGCTCCGGCAACTTCGCCATCGACATCTCCGTTTTTTACTAAGAGCGTTGCCAGATAGAGTGGGTCTTCTACCAAGGCTTCAGCTTGAGCTCTGTTTTCCAGTTTTTTCCCACGTATTGAAATCAAAAGCTCGACATATTTTTCCTTTTCAGGATTGTTTTTTGGGTCAATCACCTTGGCTTTGTCAAGGTTTTTAAGTCCCAATTTTTGAGACAGGGCTTTTATTTCGCTCACATTGCCAAGCAAAATAAGCTCTGCCAATCCTTCGGCCAATACAAAATCGGCGGCCTTCAATGTTCTTTCTTCTGTTCCTTCGGGTAATACAATGCGAGATTGCGCTTTTTTTGCTTTCTCTCGGATTCCTTTTGTGAATTCCATCGTTATTAAATTTCTTGAAATGTTATATAAATATCTGTAATATAGTTCTTTGTAATTTATTTCTGATTTTGCAAAGGTACATTTATTTTCTTTCATTGTTATTTGAATAGCAAGGAAATTTTGGAAATAAATGTTCTTTGAGCTCTTTGCCGACGATTATCGAAAAATAAAACCTTGCTTAAAAGGATCTTTTGGGTCAAAGAAAAATTCGTGCTTTCCGGTAAAATAGGCTTCGCCGCTCACTCTGGGAATCACTGCATCGAAATTCCCAAAGCGGACTTGTTCAACAACCGCTACATCCATCACAGAACCGACAATGCTTTCGATCCGGATCGATTGGCCGATATTTATTTCGCCTTTGGCAAAATGCAGGGCGGCACGTGCGCTCACTCCTGAGCCCGTTGCGCTTCGGTCGAGTTCGCCATTGGCAAAAATGCAAGTGTTTTTGCTGTGGTGTTTTTCATTATCGGCTTTGCCAATAAAAATAGTTCCATACAAGAAGCTTAAATCTTCTTCAAAAGGATGTTGAATTTTGATCTGTTCACCAATGGCCAGCTTAATTTTTCTGCCCCAGTCGATTTGTTGTAAATAATTTTTGGAGTTCATATCCAATCCAATGGACGATGCTTCTACAAAAGCATAAAAAGCGCCTCCAAAGGCGATATCGAAATGAACTTCTCCAATTTCTTCCAAAAAAATAGTTTTGTCAAGAGCATATACGAAAGAAGGAACATTCAGAAAACTAGCTTTTTGAACGACTCCGTTTTCTCTAAATGCTTGGGCGATAATTTTTCCCGGCGGAGCATCAATGATGAGTTGAGGCGTGTTTCCTTGCTTTTGAATCATTCCGGTGTCTAAAACCAGTTTTACAAGAGCAATGATGGCGTGGCCACACATGGTTGAATATCCTTCGTTGTGCAAAAAAAATGTCCCAAAATCGGCATCGGCTGTTTGGGGCTCGGTGATCACAGCTCCATACATATCGGCATGGCCACGTGGTTCCCATAGGAGTCCTTTTCGAATAAAATCCAAATTTTCTTTAAAATAGCGACGTTTGGCCAAGATTCCTTTCCCTTTTATTTCGGGCAAGCCATCTACCAGTACACGCAAAGGCTCTCCTCCGGTGTGCAGATCGATGGTTTTTATTTTTAGCCAATTGGCTGGGATTTCCCAACTTGGATTTGTGTTCATTTTTTGTTTTTTTCAAAATTAACTTTTTCTTTCGAATGATGCTTTATCTGGTTTGTGTATTTTAGCCCATAAAATTACCGTTGAGAAAACCGAATGTTTTATCTTTGGCAAAAATTCAGCTTTTAGCAAGCCTCGGAAAAGAATGAAAAAGGTCGATTTATTTATCTTGAAAACCTATATTGGGCCGCTCATTATGACCTTTTTTATTGCATTATTTATATTATTGATGCAGTTTTTGTGGTTGTATCTCGACGATTTGGTTGGAAAAGGACTCGAAGTGAAGGTTTTGGTAGAACTGCTTTTTTATGCATCTTCTACTTTTGTACCAATGGCATTGCCATTGGCCATTTTGCTTTCTTCTTTGATGACTTTTGGAAATCTAGGCGAGCATTACGAATTGGTTGCACTAAAATCGTCGGGTATTTCATTGAAACGCTTGATGCGGCCTTTGGTTATTTTATCCGTCCTGATCAGTATTGCAGCCTTTTTGTTTTCGGATTTTATTTTGCCGGTGGCGAATCTGAAATTCAGGTCTTTACTCTATGATGTTCAACATCAAAAATTGGCATTTAAGATCAAAGAAGGAATTTTTAATCGCGATTTGGGCGACTATATTCTTAGGATTGGATCAAGAGAAACAGACGGTGCCGGAATAAATCAGGTGATGATTTACGATCATTCGCAAAAATATGGGAATACAAAACTAACGACTGCTCAGAGCGGATTGATGGAGCAAACCCCCAATGGAAGTGCAATTTTGTTTACCCTCTACAATGGTGTAAATTATGAAGAAAAGATTGACCAGCAAAACTTTCGAATTACACGACCATTTCAAAGAGTGGAATTTCAGGAAGAGCAAATTCGGTTTTCGCTCGACAATGGTTTGAGTAGGACTGATGAAAATTTGTTTAAATCGAGTTATCACATGATGAACCTGGCACAATTGAGTACATCGAAGGATTCTTTGGAACGGGATTTAATACGTAAAAAGGAGTATTTCTCATTGGGGCTTCAGAACCGACTGACACAATATCAAAAGCTTGATTCCGCACGAGTAAGTAGTTTTAAAGCATTGGTGGACACCAATAAGCTGGCATACAATAGCTTGTTGTTTCATATGGAAATGAAGACTCGGAAAAAAGCCATTGAAAAAGCCTTGGAAGCCACTCGAAATGCAAAAGAAAATGTGGTGAACCAGAAAAAAGATTTAGACAATCGTATTGAGCAAATTCGCAAACATTCGGTTGCTTACCACAAGAAATTCACCTTGTCATTTGCTTGTTTAATTTTGTTTTTTGTTGGAGCGCCATTGGGAGCAATCATTCGAAAAGGAGGCTTGGGGTTGCCGGTAGTGATGTCAACTATGTTCTTTGTGCTGTACCATGTTTTATCTATGATTGGAGAGCGATCGGCAGTTGCCGGCAGTATTTCTGTTTTTTCGGGAATGTGGATTGCTTCATTTGTCTTTTTGCCTTTGGGTGTTTTTCTTACTTTAAAAGCTACTTCAGACGCGCCTTTGTTTGATACAGAAACCTACAAACGCTTTTTTGAAAAAATTCAAAAACTGCTTTCCTGAAAAAAGAATAAATTTTAATTTCCCCAACTTTCCCTATCCAGACTACGGTATTGAATGGCTTCGGCTAAGTGATGATTTTGAATAGAGGGCGATGATTCCAAATCGGCGATAGTGCGGGCAACTTTTAAAATACGGTCGTAGGCTCGAGCCGACAGTTGAAGTTTTTCCATTGCGTTTTTTAGGAGAATATGGCCTTCTTTTTCCAGTTGACAATATTGTTGCATCATTTTCGAATTCATTTGGGCATTGGCATGAATGGTTGGAAATTGATGAAAGCGGGTTTCTTGAATGGTACGTGCTTTGATAACGCGCGACCGAACGGCTTCGCTTTTTTCGGACATGGCCGATTCGGCCAGATCGCGGAATGGAACCGGCACTACCTCAACTTGAATATCGATGCGGTCGAGCAATGGGCCGGAGATTCTGTTTAAATATTTTTTTACCACTCCGGGAGCGCAAACACATTCTTTTTCGGGATGGTTGTAATACCCACATGGGCAAGGGTTCATGGCTGCAACAAGCATGAAATTTGATGGATATTCGATGCTTATTTTTGAACGCGAAATGCGTACTTTTCTATCTTCCATGGGTTGACGCATCACTTCCAATACCGTGCGTTTAAATTCGGGCAATTCGTCTAGAAAGAGAACTCCATTTTGAGCTAAGCTAATTTCGCCCGGAGTGGGAAAACTTCCGCCGCCCACCAAACCTGCATCAGAAATGGTATGATGTGGTGAACGGAACGGGCGAACAGAAATCAAGGCGTCGGAACTTCCTAAATTTCCGGCTACGGAATGGATTTTGGTGGTTTCTAAAGCTTCGCTTAAACTCAAAGGAGGGAGAATACTCGGAATGCGTTTTGCCAGCATGGTTTTTCCTGCGCCGGGAGGACCAATAAAAATGACATTGTGCGAGCCTGCTGCCGCTATTTCCAAAGCTCTTTTGATGTTTTCTTGGCCTTTTACATCTTCAAAATCGAATTCGAAATTATTTAAGTGCGAAAAAAATTCTTCTCTTGTATCTACCAGCGTGAGTTCAGGTGTTTTTTTATCATTAAAAAAATCAATGACTTCCGAAATGTTTTCAACTCCATATACGTCGAGTTTATTAACGATAGCTGCTTCACGTGCATTTTGAGCGGGAAGAATAAATCCTTTAAATCCTTCTTCGCGTGCACGAATGGCAATGGGCAATGCACCTTTTATTGGCTGTAAACCGCCATCGAGCGAAAGTTCACCCATGATTATATATTCTCCAATGCGATTGTTTTTTATTTGACCGGAAGCTGCCAAAATGCCAATTGCAATGGTTAGATCGTAGGCCGAACCTTCTTTTCGGATATCGGCAGGCGCCATATTAATCACAATTTTTTTACCGGGAATTTTGTATCCTATATGTTTTAAAGCGGCTTCAATACGTTGATGGCTTTCTTTTACTGCATTGTCGGGCAAGCCAACCAGAAACCAGTTGATTCCCTGATCTACACTTACTTCAACAGTAATGGTAATCGCATCAACACCAATAAGTGTACTGCCATAGGTTTTAACTAACATAGTGCTTTTATATTGATTCTGTTATTCTTTTTTCAGGCTTGCTTGCTGAATTTAGCAGTAAACCAAAATTGTGTTCCTTGTTCGGGTTTGCTCATGAAATCGAGTGTTCCGCCTAGCAACTGGGCGAGATTTTTTGCTACAACCAATCCTAAACCGCTTCCGCCGTATTTTTTTGTGATATTTTGATTCAGTTGAGAAAATGGTCTGAACAAATCGCCTTGTTCATCCTCGGCAATGCCAATTCCATTGTCGTGTACACAAGTTTTGATTAGACAATAATGCGAAGTGTTTTCAATGATTTCTACTTTAACTTGAATCAATCCATTGGTCGTAAATTTATTAGCATTTCCAATCAGATTGAGCAAAATCTGTTTGTATCGTAAGGAATCGCCCAAAATGATTTCTGGAATAGAAGGATCGATTTCTATTTCCACGGTATTGGATTGCGATTTACAGAGTATTTTGTTTGCTTTAATAACTTGTTCGAGTTCGGCGCGAAGATGAAGTGGTTCGTGCACAATTTTTAAAGCAAAGGATTCCATTTTGCTAAGGTCAAGCAAATCGTTCAGCAGATTGTGCATGTGATTGGCCGAAAAACCAATCATTTCCATCCGCTCGGTCCATTCGGGGTTCAACTCGTTTGCATCCATCAGGTCTATTATGCCAATGATTGCACTGAGTGGGTTTCTAATTTCATGGCTTATTTTGGCCAGAAATAGCATTTTTTCTTCCTTTGCTTTGATGGCTTCTTCTTTGGCGATGGCCAGTTCAATTCGTGATTTTTCTAACTGAAGAAACACTTTTACTTTGGATTCTAGAATTTCCAAATTAACGGGTTTCACAATATAATCTACCGCCCCGGTTTTATAGCCTCTAAAAATGCTGTGATCGTCGAAATAGACGGCCGAAATAAAAATGATAGGTGTAAAAACGTTTCTATTTCCTTTGTGAATGAGCGAGGCCAATTCGAATCCATTCATTTCGGGCATGTGTACATCCAAAATCAACAGAGCAAAATCGTATTTTTGTGTAAGCTCATAAGCTTCGCGTGAACTCGTGGTGGTGTGGATTTTGGTGTCGAGGTGCTGAATAGCTCCCGTAATCCTCAAAATGTTTTCAGGAAAATCATCAACAACCAAAATGCGAGATTGTGTGGGCGTCTCCATAATTTGCATTTAAGCTTCTTCAAAGATAAATAAATTTTTCAACTATCCTAAAATTGAACAAATTAGCTATGCCTTTTGGGTACTTAAATTTTTAGTTTTTCGGCGTGTTTAAAGCGTTTATGCGACCATAAATAATTTTCAGGCGCATTGAAAATATCCTCTTCCAGCAGGCGGATATATTCTTGCATTATCCAACCACTTTCTTTTTCACCCGGATTTAAAGTAATTGGAATTACTTCAACTGTATATTTGCTTCGGGCAATTTTTTTAACTCGCCCATAAAAAACGGGAAGATTGTATTTCATAGCATACGCTTCGGGTCCGATAAAAAACGGAACATCTATTCCCAGAAATTTTGCGCGGTATTTGTAGTTAGCTCGCGGCGATTGATCTGCCATCAAACAGTTTACAAATTGAGTTCCTTCTTCGTTTAGTTTAGCGAGCGCACTCGATGCTTTTTTTGATGGAACCACCTTGAATCCATAGCGTTCGCGGTTTGCCACCATGAGTTTGTCGAAAATAGGATTGCTTAGGGGCGAATACGCTGCCCAAGTGTGAACGCCTGTTATCTTATTGTAATAAAAAAGCCATTCCCAATTGGCCAGATGTCCGGCTACCATCATTAAACTCTTGCCGGCTTCGATTTCCTTTTGGACTACTTCCTGATTGAGATAGATGTAGCGTTTCTTCAATTCTTTTTCTGAAATGCTCAGCGTTTTTAGCGATTCGATGAGGAAATCGGCAAAATGACGCATGAATTTGCGCGCAAATTTTTTATTTTGTGAAAGGCTATTGTTGGGAAAAGCAATTGCTAAATTTGTCAAAACAACTTTGCGTCGATACCGAATTACATAGTACAGTAAAACAAAAAAGAAGTCGGAAATTCGATGCAGCACCCAAAAAGGAAGTCGTGATAAAGATCTGAAAAAGGCAAAAACAAATTTATAAATCATAGGATTGTTTTTGCAAAGATAAAATTTAGTCGGCTTTGTTCAGCTTATTTCTTACTCCTTCGAGCATAGTTTCTGTGAGCTTATCTATCCCATAATTGTATTTTAAGCCCCAATCGGCTTTGGCCACGCTATCGTCGATACTTGCAGGCCACGAATCGGCAATAGCTTGACGAAAATCGGGCTTGTAATCAATTCGAAAATCGGGGATGTGCTTTTTGATTTCCAAAGCCAATTCTCTAGGATCGAAACTGATTCCAGCTATGTTGTAACTCGAACGTAAACTTAGATTTTCTTCATCGGCTTCCATCAAATCGATGGTGGCGTTTATCGCATCTTCCATAAACATCATGGGAAGCTTGGATTCTGCCGAAAGAAAAGAAGTATAGCTGCCATTGCGCACTGCATCGAAGAATATTTCCACTGCATAGTCGGTAGTTCCGCCACCGGCTTCGGTTTTGTACGAAATCAAACCCGGATAACGAAGGCTTCTTACATCCACACCGTATCTGTTGTAATAATATTCTATCCATCTTTCGCCTGCAAGCTTGCTAATTCCATAAACGGTGTTCGGTTCGGTGATGGTAAATTGAGGCGTATTGAAGCGGGGTGTTGTAGGTCCAAAAACAGCGATTGAACTCGGCCAGAATATCTTTTTTATCGCTTCCACTTCTTTTGCAAGATCCAGAATATTTAATAATGAGCGCATATTGATATCCCAAGCTTGCATCGGAATTTTTTCGGCATTGCCCGACAATACAGCTGCTAAATGATAGATTTGCGTGATTTTATGACGAATTACAAAGTGAATGAGCCGATTGCTGTCGAGTACATCCAATATTTCGAATGGACCGCCATTCATTACATCTTCAGGAGCTTGTTTAATGTCGGTTGCAAAAACCTGTTCGGCACCGTAGCGTTTACGCAGAGCGACAACCAATTCTGATCCAATTTGTCCGGCAGCGCCAATCACTAAAATATTTTCCATAGGTATTGTGTTTTATATTTGTTTAGTATCCATAAACTTTTCCTTCAAACTTATCGATTGGAACCTTCAGAAGTTGAACCTCTTGGAGCGAAGGTTTGCTGTAATTAAATTCTTTGGGCGAATAATGTTTCATAAATTGCTGAAGCAAGTTTTGTTTTTCGTCCAAATCTTCCACAAAAACGACTTTCCCGTGCGCCAATACAGATCGATATTTCATGCTCCAACTGCAAGCCACTTCTTCGTGTTGCCATCGAAGCTGATGATCGGTGCTGAAAACAACGCAAACATTGGGATTGTTTTTGAGTATATTTATTTTTTTTCCATGTGATGCGCCATGCAACAAAAGTATGTTGTCAATAAAGCCAAAATTCATGGGAATTACATAAGGAGTGTTGTCCTGATCAACCATCGAGACATAGCAAACATCGCATTTAGAAATGACATCGAGTATATCGCGTTGATTTTCTAAGTTTCTACTTTTCATCTTTGTTGTTTTTTTTGAGATGTATTTTGTCAGCAGAAAAATTGATGCTTCTACTTTTTGCTTGTACGACCCTCTTTTTTTGTCTTTGTTTAGGCTTAGTCATTGATTTTTGTTGAGCAAAAATACTAAAAATTGCATTTAAGAATAGCAGAAAAATTATCTGATTTTGTTTGAAATAACGGAATCTTTTAATCCCCATGGGAGAACCGCCAACAAAAAAAGCCTGCTGATTTTCATCGCAATCTTTTTTGGTTTAGTGGAGAATAACGGAATCTTTTAATCCCCATGGGAGAACCGCCAACAAAAAAAGCCTGCGAATTTTCATTGCAAGCTTTTCTGCTTTAGTGGAGAATAACGGAATCTTTTAATCCACATGGGAGAACCGCCAACAAAAAAGCCTGCGAATTTTCATTGCAAGCTTTTCTGCTTTAGTG
>KB223735.1_pt16 | contig 11545 bp, 8 predicted proteins | sample 524768 | NCBI WGS metagenome assembly AMQJ01 (sample SAMN00998488, study PRJNA167727) | sediment metagenome | isolation source: subsurface aquifer sediment | place: USA: Rifle, Colorado | collected Aug-2009
TTCATCACCACCTGATCCTGCATAGCGATTTGTTAAACAAGCCATATGTGCGTCAACAGCTAAAGCCGGAATCATTTGATCGCTTGAATAACGACGGGTCCAATATCCATGGGGTTTTTTCAATAATCGTTGTAAGAATATTTCAGGATCCAATCCTCCACCATTGAAACGACCGTCTACGATGATACCTTCTTTTTTTGTTTGAGAGTAGAAATATCTGGGGAAATCTGTTGCCGATCCTAAATATGTGTCGGGCAAATAAATATAACCAATTTTCCCGTTGGAAGCTTTTTCAACAGCTAGTCTATTGCTTTCTAAACCCGCTATATATCGAATCCCAAATTCATTTCGAACTGGTTCTACAACTACTTCCCTCGAACCCGTTAGTGTAGGTTTGGAATTCACTGTAAGTGTAACCTGCTGTCCGGCTAATCCAACAAAATTGCTATATATATTCTGTTTAGCAGAAACATCTTTACCATTTACTTTTAGTAAATATTCTCCTTCATTTATATTTACTCCCGGTTTTGCTAAAGGAGGATATGTTTCGCGAGACCAATCTGGTTCTGTATAAATCTTAGCAAATTGATATAGATTGTTTTGAGCATCAATTTTCCAGTCAACTCCAAGCATTCCAACATTAACTCTGTCAGCATTGCGTTGGATATCTCCTCCATACACATAGGTATGTGAAGTATTCAATTCACCAATTAATTCACCAATAATAAAACTAACATCCTGGCGGCACGATGCCCGGTCAATTAACTTACCATATTTTACTTTCATGGCGCTCCAATCGAGTCCATGCATGTTGGGTTCGTAATAATAATCCCTTTCCATTCGCCATGCTTCATTAAAAATCTGTTTCCATTCTGAAATCGGATCATACCACATTTTTAAATCTTTAAGATTTAGTGATTCATCTTCCCATCGGCCTGGTTTTTTTGTCATTATCCCCACTTTCGCTCCTTTTTGATAAATGATATGTTCACCATCAAAAGAAAGATTATAGTTGTTTACATCTTCGGTAATTTTTTCTTCTTTTCTTTTTTCTAGATCATAAGCAAATAAATTCATTTGTGCCGGCACCCTGTATTCAAATTTATTAAAGTCACCATCTTCGGCATTAAGGTAATATATATTTGATTTGCTTACACTAAGCTTCCTATAATTGCCTCGTTCAATCGGTAAGGCCTCAACTCTATTTTCAATTCCATTAAAATCAATTTGAACCTGAGATGTTGTCGATGATTTAACCGAAGCAACTCCTTCTTCATCACTTACTAAAGGAATAATTGACTTTCCTTCCTTTTTCAACGTAAGAGCAAAAATTCCTGCCACATCTTTATAAACCATTTCCCATTCAATATCGCAGTAAGTTGGATTAAACCTTCGGTTTGATATAAATAATAAATGTTCGCCATCTTTTGTAAAAGCAGGTCCAAAATCATGAAACAAACCATTACTTACACAATTAATTTGTTGTGTTTCGAGCGAATAAATAAATATCTGGTACATATAATCTTTATTCATTTTTGTATACGCAATAAACCTGCTATCGGGCGACCAGTCATATTCAGATATTGGTTTTTTATGAATAGAAACATCTACGTTTTCATATTCTGCTTTATCAACCTTAGTAATTTTTTTACTTGCGATATCAAGAATATAAAGGGTAAGGTTTTGATCGGTATATGCGATTTTTTTGCTGTCGGGAGACCAACGTAAAGTGTGACGATAACCTGATGTATGAGAAGTTAGTTTAACTGATTCTGCTTTTCCATCCTGATTAACAATGTAAATCTCATATTCACCAGTTTTATCGGATAGATATGCTATTTTAGTTCCATCCGGAGACCACTGAGCTCCTCGATCTCTTGCACCGGAATTTTCGGATAAATTTCTTGTTACACCATCTTTTGCCGGAACTGTAAAGACTTCGCCACGAGCAACAATTAATGCTCTTTTTCCAGAAGGTGAGATTTCAATTTCATTTACATCACTACTTACATCCTTTAAGTATGGTCGAGTTTCTTCCATATCGGCAGTTATCGTGATATCAACTTTTTTTGTTTCTTTTGTTTTAATATTGAGTTTCCATATATCTCCACCAAGTTCATAAACTATGTTTTCTTTCCCATAACCTGGTCGACGAATATCATATTCAGAATGATTGGTTATTTTCTCGATGGTTTGATTTGTTGTATTGTAGGCGAAAATATTTAAATACTTATCACGATCAGAGCTAAAATAGATATTATCTCCAATCCACATTGGAATTCGATCGGTACCTATAAAATTAGTAATGTTTGTTTCCTGGTTTGTTTCAAAATCATAAATATAAACTTCTTGTGCTCTACCTCCCTGGTAGCGTTTCCATGTTCGGTCTTCGCGAGCAGTTTTATTGTAAGCTATTTTAGAACCATCCGGGGAGAAACTGGCACGAGCTGCGTCGTACATAATTAATTCTTCTAATCCGGTTCCATCTGGCGAGATCAAAAACAATTTAGAATATCTGTTTGCACTATTACGACCAGAACTAAATAAAATTTTATGTTTTGTGGGATGCCATCCGATTACCTCATCATCGCCAGGATGATAAGTAACTCTGGTAATATCTCCACCATTGCTATTCATAACATAAACATCTGTGTTTCCATCATACTCTCCTGAAAAGGCAATTAGACTTCCATCGGGAGAAAACTTTGGATGTCGTTCTTCTCCATCGTGAAAAGTTAATTTTGTTGCTATTCCTCCCTCTACAGATACACCCCAAATATCTTCACCAGTAACAAAAACTATTTTGTTTTCAGATACATCAGGGAATCGCATTAGCGGGTTTTCTGCAAATGTTAAAGTTTGAATAAATGTTAGAAAAACTAAAAAAGTGAAAGCCTTTAATTGGGCACTTCTTTTTGATGAGACAAAAACTAAATTTTTCATTTTTTTATTTTTAAAGATTAAATGTTTTTGTTAATTATTTATAGATAGCTATTTTACAATAAGGTTTAACGTCCATTCTGTTAAAGTAAAGTAACCACTCATTAATTGCTAGACCAGAGATGCAATTATTAATCGATTTTTTAGATGGATCAAAAATTATAAAAAGGGTATTTCTATCTTTGAAACACCCTTTATTAATTTAAGCAAAACAACTACAACAAATTTTTATACTTATCTGACCGTTTAAAGTAATCGAGATAATCTTCTGCATCTTCACCCATTTTCTCAATGGTTTTTCCTGAAATGTTAAAAGTACAGTGCTCTCCAGCGATTTCAGAAAAGAATATATCGTGCTTATCATTATTCTCGTCCAACATGATGATATGAGCTAATTTTTCGTTTATATCGTAAGCTGCAAGATTCTTATGACACATTGGGCATAAAAATTCAACATCTTCACCTTCATCTATTTTAAATCCGGGATGTAGGATTCTTGAATAATCGCCTATTTTAGGATTTAATAAAATGATTCCTCTTTCATTATTCTTTTTCTTTACAACTGCAAAAATAATATGCCCGGCAATTGACATGTGACCTTCGCAATGTGGACAAATAAAATTGTTAAACATGATTGAATCCTCCTAAAGATTAGCATTAAATGTACAAAATCCACAGGCTAAAATCAATAGCTCTGATATTTTAACTTTAAAACCAGCAATGAAGGTAAAAGAATAAAGTTTGATCTTTATAGTAAGGTAAATGTTTCTTTTACTCTAACCCCTTTTTCTGTTTTGTGCACTGTAGCACATTCATTATATAAATCATGCTGAAAAAATAATGTGTAATTGTTTTCGGCTGCTTCGTTTAGGAAATCTTCTTTTTCCTGCAATGTTTCCAAGGGTCTGTTATCGTAAGCCATATTCCAAACCAACGGTATGTGAGCTACAGAAGGAATAAGGTCGGCTGTAAAAACCACGGTTTGTTCTCCGGTATTTATAAAAGTGATCATCTGACCAATGGTATGGCCATTGTAAAACCTGATATTAATTCCCGGGTACAATTCAGTGTTTTCTTCAATGAATTTTAACTGGCCGCTTTCCAACATAGGTATTAAATTCTCTTCCAAAAACGCTGCTCCTTCCTGCTTGTTTGGATTCATTGCAGATTCCCAATGAGGTTTACTAACCCAATAGGTTGCATTCTTAAAAACCATTTCGTAACCAGATTTGTCTGCATTATGCTTTACTCCTCCTCCACAATGATCAGCATGAAGATGTGTCAAAATCATATCTGTTATATCATCTAAAACATATCCGTGCTTTTTTAAAGCTCCTTCCAGTCCATCGCCACCATTTAAATAAACATGACTAAAAAACTTTTCACTTTGTTTGTCGCCATAGCCATTATCAATTAAAATGACACGCTCATCGGTATCAATTAACAAAGACCTTAAAGCCCAATTGCACAAATTGTTTTCATCCGCAGGATATTTTTCTTGCCATAAAATTTTAGGAACAACACCAAACATTGCTCCGCCATCAATCTTAAAATTACTAATATGTATAGGATACAGTTTCATCATACGTGTTTTGTTATTTCAATTTTACTTTTATTATCTTCACAATCTAAATACAAATATAGGAAATGAAAGTTCATTTTATTGCAATAGGTGGAAGTGCAATGCACAATTTAGCCATTAGTCTTTGTAAAAAAGGATATCAGGTAACAGGTTCTGATGATGAGATTTTTGAACCTTCAAGAACACGTTTAGAAAAGTATGGAATCTTGCCTGATTATTCTGGTTGGAACCCTGACAAGATAACTCCAGATTTAGATGCCATTATTCTTGGAATGCATGCAAGGTCAGATAATCCGGAATTGATAAAAGCAAAAGGTTTGAAACTTAAGATTTTTTCTTATCCTGAATATCTTTATGAACAAACCAAAAACAAAACCCGGGTTGTAATAGGTGGAAGTCATGGCAAAACAACGATTACTTCAATGATCATGCATGTCTTGCAATTTAATAACAAGTCGTTTGATTATATGGTTGGTGCACAAATTGAAGGATTTGAGACTATGGTTAGCTTATCAGAAGATGCTCCAATTGCCGTTTTTGAAGGAGATGAATATCTTTCCTCACCCATTGATCTGCGTCCTAAATTTCATTTATATAAGCCGCATATTGCCCTTATTAGTGGCATTGCCTGGGATCATATGAATGTGTTCCCAACTTTCGACAATTACAAGGAACAGTTCAGCATTTTTATTGAACAAATTGAAAAAGAAGGTTGCCTATTTTATTGTAAACACGATGAAATTTTAAAGGAGGTCGTAAAGAATTCAACTAATCACATTGAAAAAACGGAATATGGAACACACGCTTATATGATAAAAAGTAACCAGACTTTTTTATTGGATATGGGTAAAAAAATTCCTTTGCAAATTTTCGGTGAACATAACCTTCAGAATATAAGCGGAGCTAAATTCGTATGCAATGAGTTAGGCATTACCGATGATGAATTTTACACAGCAATATCAGAATTTAAAGGAGCAGCTCGACGACTTGAGGTTTTATCGCAAAATGAACATACAACTATTTTTAGAGATTTTGCTCATTCTCCATCTAAACTCAAGGCAACTGTAAATGCAGTTAAAAATCAGTTTCATGAAAGAAATCTGATTGCAGTAATGGAACTTCACACCTTTAGTAGCTTAAATGAAGATTTTTTAAAAGAATATGCTGGTTCAATGAATTTAGCAGATATAGCTATTGTTTATTTTAATCCTGAAGTCATAAAACATAAAAAACTAAAGCCAATTTCGAAAGAGAAAGTAAAGGATTCATTTCAAAAAGATGACTTGAAAGTATATACAGATCAGTCTGTACTGATTGATTTTTTGCGAAATTTAAACTTAAAAAATAAAAATCTTTTATTGATGAGTAGTGGTAATTTTTCTGGTGTTGACTTAAAACAATTCGCTCATGAGTTAATTGGGTAATAACTACAAGTCCGGGTTCCAATTTTTTATTCTGCTTGATTTTTTGTATCTTTGAAAATCAGCATTTTACAATTAAATAATATATCAGATTTGGTGGAAGCTTAATTTTTTCACTATCATTTTCATTGCTGATGTTTTTCTAATTAATTATCAAAAAAATAGTTTTATTATGCTACAAATCAAAGAGATTCGTAAGATTGAAGATTTTAAACCGGAATTAACCAAGGATGAATTTATTGATTTTCTTCACAAACATCTTGATCAGTTTGGTGACCCGAAAGAACATATTGAAAAATCAATTGATTATGCTTTCTCTAATGCAGAAGGTAAAGGAGGATTTTTACTGGCTGGATTTTGGGAAAACAATCTCGTTGGAGCCCTTATTATGAATAAAACTGGTATGAGTGGTTACATCCCAGACAACATTTTAGTTTATGTTGCTGTTGATGCAAATTTACGGGGAAAAGGTATTGGAGCAAAAATTATTGAGAAATCATTTGAACTGGCTGAAGGAGATATCAAATTACATGTTGAATATGATAATCCTGCAAAACGTTTGTATGAACGCCTTGGCATGACTACCAAATATGCAGAAATGAGATTAAAAAGGTAACAAACATGGCCGAATTAATAGTTAAAACTGAGAATATAATTCGAAACATTGAAAAGATTGATGATTTCCTAAAAAGAAATGATATTCAGTGGAGCCTCGTTAGTAAAGTTTTATCAGGAGATTTGAATTTCCTGAAAAAAATATTAACCGATGATATTGTTAACCGATTACATTCTGTTGGGGATAGCCGTTTATCAAGTTTAAAAACCATTAAAAAGTTAAATCCCGGTTTAATCACTATTTACATAAAGCCACCAGCTCAAAGTTTGGTTAAAAACATTGTTCAGTATGCCGACATTTCAGTTAATACTTCGTTTCGAACCATTGAAGCATTAAGCAAAGAAGCTGTTAAGCAAAAGAAAATTCATAAAATTATTATTTTTATTGAGCTTGGAGAGCTTCGCGAAGGAGTTGTTCGTGAAAATATTGTTGAATTTTATAAGAAAGTCTTTGATCTCCCCAACATTGAAATTGCAGGTATAGGATCAAATCTTGGTTGCATGTACGGAGTTGAACCAACCTATGATAAACTTTTGCAATTGAGTTTGTTTAAACAATTGTTAGAACAAATGTTCAATAAAAAAATCCCATTGATCTCTGGTGGAAGTTCAATAACCTTACCACTTATTAATAAGAAACTTGTACCAAAAGCAATTAACCATTTTAGGATTGGGGAATCTGCTTTCTTTGGTATAAGTCCATTAGATAATAAAAGATTTCAAAAACTTTCTACCGATACATTTAGGTTTAATGCCAATATTATAGAACTAGAAGAAAAAAGTAATGTTCCAGATGGGATAATTTCTGATGCAAACGTTGGACATACATCAGAAACAGATGTAGAACAAGCTGCTTATAAAACCTATCGTGCAATTCTTGATTTTGGAATTCTTGATGTTGATGTTAACGATCTAAGTCCGAAAGATAAAAATGTAGAATTTATAGGTACAACCTCCGATATGTCTGTTTATGATATTGGCAGAAATATAAATGCTCATTTGAAACAAAAGTATATGGTTGGCAAAAAAATCACTTTTAGTCCGAGTTATATGGCTACAGCAAGGCTTATGAATTCAAAATTCATTGATTTAAGAATTGAATAAGCCTTTTTTTTGATTCCAAAATCTAAAAGATTTATTTTATTTTTGTGCGGAAACCACTATCAATCCTGTTAATTGATAGTTTTTTTGAAAAAGATTGAAAATTTTAAAAAAAATATTTGCAGGAATAAAAAAATCATTTACTTTTGCACCACCAAGTTTCAGACTTGATTCATGGTCCGTTCGTCTAGGGGTTAGGACGCCAGGTTTTCATCCTGGTAACAGGGGTTCGATTCCCCTACGGACTACAACAGAATTACAAATTTATAGGATAAATTATGGCAAACCATAAGTCAGCAAAGAAAAGAGCAAGACAAAGTGAAGAATTAAAAGTTCACAATAAGTATTTTGCAAGAACCGCTCGAAATATGATTAAAGTATTAAGAGGTTCTACTGAAAAGAGCGAAGCTACAGAAATGTTGCCAAAAGTTACTTCAGTGCTAGATAAATTAGCAAAGAAAAATATTATTCATAAAAACAAAGCTTCGAACTTAAAATCAAGCTTAACAACTCACGTGAATAATTTATAAGAAACTTGATATACGAATCAAAGCCTTTCTTTGCAAAAAGAAAGGCTTTTTTGTTAATCTACTTTTTTTACCTTTACCTTCTTTACTAAATTTTCGATTTATGATATCAAAGATTAGTGTCTTTTGTGCATCAAGTCATAAGGTGGATCCAAAATATTTTGAGGTGGCTGAACGTTTAGCGAGAGTTCTCGTTGAAAACAACATTACTACGGTGTATGGCGGTGGTGCTGTTGGACTTATGGGTCGATTAGCCGATGTAGCCATGCAAAATAATGGTAAGGTAATCGGATTTATCCCTCGTTTTATGCTAGATGTTGAGTGGGGGCATAAAAATATTACAGAGTTGATTGAAGTTGAAGATATGCACGAGCGCAAAAAAAGACTGATTGAAGATATTGATGCCATTGTTGTTTTACCCGGAGGATCCGGAACCCTTGAAGAAACAATGGAAGTAATTACACTTAAACGTTTGGGTAAATTTACCAAACCTATTATTTTTATTAACACCGATGGCTTTTATGATAGTTTATTTCAGCTCTTCGATAAAATGATTCAGGAACACTTTATGAGAGCAGAACATAGACAAATGTGGACTTCCATAAACCAACCAGAAGAATTAATACATGCAATACAGACTGCTCCGGTTTGGGATGAAACAGCAATTAAGATTGCGGCAGTATAATAAAAAACCTGTTGAGGTTTAAACCCCAACAGGCATAAAATTTAACTTTATGTTTAACTAAAATCTTCTTCCTACAAAAACGATATCGTCAATCTGATCATAGTTTTTCATCCATTCCAGAATAAACTCTTCCAAATACTTTCCTTGCTCCGCCATGGACTTGTTTTGAATCTCTAAAAGAATATCTTTCATCGTTTTCTTTCTTAATTTACGGCCATCATTGCCTCCAAACTGATCAGCATAACCATCAGAGAAGATGTAGAATGTGTCACCTTTCTCAACCTTTATTTCATTATTGGTAAATTTCTTATCGTCATGAACGGTTGTCATACCAATTGGGAAACGGTCAGCTTTAATTTCTTCCAACTCACCATTTCTTACCATAATTAGAGGGTTATAACCACCGGCATACTCAAGAATCTGAGTATCTTTGTTATAACATATTAAAGCTAAATCCATACCATCATTAACAATTCTTTCACCTTCAACATTCTTCTGATGTAATGCATTTATAATTTCCAGATCAAGCTGATCGAGAATTTTTGCAGGTTCTAAAATCCCATACTCACGAACAATCTTAGTTAGCATACTGTGACCCAGAATAGATAAGAATGCTCCAGGAACGCCATGACCAGTACAATCAACTGCGGCAATCATTTCCTTATTTCCAATTTTTTCCAGCCAATAAAAATCACCACTCACAATATCTTTTGGACGGAAGAAGATAAATGTATTTTCGAATGGTATTTCAGGAGGTAAAACTGCAGTTTGAATTCGCTTCGCATATCGAATACTATCTGTAATATCTTTATTCTTTTTCTCCAATTCAATACTTTTTTGAACTACCTCAGCAGTACGTTCTTCAACCTTTTCTTCAAGAATTTTCTTTTCCTTAACCAGGTTGCGTTCCCTTACCTTAATATAAGATATAATTGCTATTACACCCAAGGCAACTAACGATAGGATAAACCACCAGGTTTTGTAGAATGGCGGACGAATAGTAAATGTATAGGTAACGGGTTCCGTGTTCCAGATTCCTGCGCTATTCTTAGCTTTAACTTTAAATGTATATTTCCCGGGAGCTAATGATGAGTACGTCTCCTCAGCTCTTTCCGTAACCGGACGCCATTCCTTATCAGCCGGCTCCAACATTATCTGGTATTGTACAGCATCGGGATTATTCAAACAAATACTATTGTAATCAAAAATGATCGTGTTCTCTAAATAGCTAAATTTCTGACCAAGGATCATTTCTCTATCCTTATTATTAACTCTTAATCTTGAAATATGGGTAATTGGTTCAATATCATTATAGACATCATGTTTTGGTTTATATTTTATTACTCCTTCAACAGTACCAAACCATAAATTCCCTTCTTTATCTTTGTATGTTGCGTTTTCTTTCGTTTCTATTCCTACAAAACCGCTTTTCTCGGTATAAACATGAATATTGCCTTCAGCATCGATTTTATTTAATCCTCTACCTGTTCCAACAAAAATGTTATTTTTCTCATCAACATTAAGTTGATTAATTAGATTAGATAGCAATCCATCATTTTGATTGATTGTTCTTGTAATTTTCTTACCATCACTAATTAAAATTCCTTTTGCCATGGTCCCTATCCAAATATTCCCGGATTTATCTTCAGTAATACATTTTGGGGTAAATGCAAGATCAATTTCAAATTTAATAATGCTATCATCAACAATAAGGTTCATCCCTTTTCCTCTTACACCAACCCAAACTCTATCTTTTGAATCAGCATATAACACAGAAATATCATTACCATTTAATCCATTAATTTGAGTTAATATTTGGGTTTTGCTCTCATTAATGTCATGATAAATTAATCCATACATTGTGCCTATCCAAAGCTGGTTCTGCTTATCAACTTCCATTGCAGAAACTAGCTGATTTGGGAAATAGCTATTAATAATCGGATCATGAACAAATCTTCCAGTTTTATAATTAAACATATTAACTCCGCTTTTTCCTGTTCCGATCCATATATTTCCATCTGTATCCTTTTTTAAATACCCAATTTGGTCACCTATTGAATTCGATTCCTGATTATAATAAGCAAATTTTATTCCTCTAACTCCTGCATTCGGGTTGTATACAGAAATTCCTTTATCTGTACCAAACCAGAATTTGCCTCCATCATCTTGCACAACAGAGCTTACCTGCTTACTACTTAGTCCATCGCTCGTACTATAAATTTCAAATTTCTCACCTTTAAAAATGGTTAAACCGTGATCATTTGTGGCAATTAATATATTCTCTTCTACATCTTCAATAATTTTAAAGATTTTTAGATCTAAAAGTCCATTCTTATTATTGTAGGTTTTAAATCCCCCTTCGTTAAACCTGGTAATACCTCCTCCCCATGTTCCAATCCACAAATTTCCTTTACTGTCTTCATTAATTGTTGTAACCCAATTATCAGCTAATCCATCGCGAGCATCGTAAATTTTAAATTCGTTTTTTTCTTTAATATATCTATAAAGCCCCCCGTGATATGTCCCATACCATACATCACCTCTGGAGTCTTCAAACATTTCTGTAATTTGCCAGTATGTTGTGAGGCCTTTTGGAGCATGTTTTACAAAAGAGCTATCCTTTTTATTATATTTTCTTATCCCTGCGTCAGTAATAAAAAATACGGAATCGTTC
>KB223578.1_pt17 | contig 11506 bp, 9 predicted proteins | sample 524768 | NCBI WGS metagenome assembly AMQJ01 (sample SAMN00998488, study PRJNA167727) | sediment metagenome | isolation source: subsurface aquifer sediment | place: USA: Rifle, Colorado | collected Aug-2009
TTCAACCACCGGGTTTTTCCCGGGTTTGATCACCAAAGGCGTGTCAAGTCCGGGCTTTTCAGAGTCATGTTTTTTGAGAAGTTCCCTTATCCGGATAACGGGATCCGGAAGAGATTCCACCTCCAGCCGATCCCTGGTTGCTTTCCATATATCCTGCAGATCCAGTCCGGCAGGACAGAGCTGGGAGCATTTGTTGCACATGGTGCAGATAAAACTGCCCTGGGAAAAGGCATCCCTTGATTCAGGATCCATCGGCCGTCCCCATGCAGACTCCCGGATGCGGGTTACACGTTCCGAGGGAAACACCCACGGGTTGTCAAAAATTTCATATAAAGGCCCCACGGCACAATGGCTGGTGCAGGTGCCGCACTGGGTGCAGGCGGAAAGATCAAAAACGCGGCGGGTGGCCTTGTTCTCATCGCGTTTTATCTGCTGGCCTGCAAGCCCTGAAATCATAAGGCTTACCGGGGTTGTCAGGATATGCAGGAACTTGCTGAAAGGCAGGTAGGCCAAGGCAAGAAAACAGCTTAAAAAGTGGATCTTCAGTATCAGTGCATCCAGGCGGTGCCTGTTGAAAAAACCGGCAACAGGTTTAATGGCAATGGAGAGAGGATAGGATACAAAGGCCTCCTTAGGATTGGAGTGGCACACTGTACAATTGTCTTCATTGAGGATACGTCCTTCTTCCATGAGTTCCGGGGTGACCTGGATGATCTCCCCGGGGAACTGGACATTGAACTCTTCCTGCCAGACGGCCTTAAGCGCGGGAAGTTCCTCCTCGTCCAGGGAACCATATTCCTCCACCATGTCGTAAAATACACCGGAAGAGATGATCTTGGCGGCTTCCAGGCCAAAACCGGATATCATGATGAACCCAAGCATGGCAATTGCCAGGTAATCCGGGTGCCTGCTGATCTGTTTTAAACGAAAATTGGTTTTCCTGCGATATATGGCAATGCCCACGCCCACCATCACCATCACACCGGCGATATTTCGAAGGAACATAAAAGGGCTCAGGGTGGATTGGTAACCTGGGAAAATAACTTCGCTGACATAGCCTTCAAGGGCATGGAAGAAAAATAACCCTGCAAACCCCCAGTAAATACAGATGTGCATAAACCACTTCAAAAAATTCTGGCGCATCAGCGGCAGTTGAAGCACGACATCCAGAATAACCGCCTTGAAAAGATGAAGAATCCGGACAGGTGAGACCAGGATACCGGACAGGCCGAACAAAAACGCTTTGATGCGGCTTGTCGTAGTAAATCCGGTCCGCTCCGGTCCGATGCTTAACCGGAAAAAGCCAATGATTCTGTAAATGATTCCGATGCAGAATACTGCCGACGCAATAGAAAAGCTCCAGGTATAAAGATTGAAACCGGTTAATAAATCATACAATGGCATTGATCATCTCCCAGTAAAATTTAGGATGATATCCCAGGAGGCCCGAATCCGGGCAGCAAGGGATGTTACATAAATGCTACTCCATATAAATATTGCTCAAAAACCAGCACAAAAGCAAATTGATGGCATATTATAATAAGGCAATATTGTCAATTGTAGTCTTTAGTAGATACTTATATTCTTAATTTTAGCAGCTTGGTTTTATGGATTTGACAACCCTAATACTGCCTGTTAAATTGACCGTATGGAAAATAAAACAAGAATGAATAAACCCTGCCGAACGTTGCTTTCCGTACCCGGAAACAAGACCAAAATGCATGCCAAGGCTGCGGGTTCCAATGTTGATGTCATCATGCTGGACTTGGAAGACAGCGTGCCGGCCGATGAAAAAGAAGTCGCCCGTAAAACGGTTATTGATTCGCTTCGTTCTTTGGATTTCAACGAAAAGTGCGTCGCCCTTCGCATAAACAGCCTGGACACGCCTTTTGCATATAAAGATTTGATCCAGGTGGCCGAAGCCGCCGGCGATCGTCTCCAAACCGTTGTGGTGCCCAAGGTAAATCATGAGGCGGATATCCATTTTGCGAGCCGCTTATTGGACGGCATTGAAATGGCATTGGGACAAACAAGGCAGATCCGGATCCAGGCCTGTATCGAGACCGCCCAGGGACTTTCCCGGATTAACGAAATTGCCTCGGCCGATGCCAGGCTCTCTTCCCTGTCATTCGGCATTGCCGATTATCAGGCCAGCATCGGGGCAGCGCTGGTCTCTTTGTCCGGCCACGGAGAAAACGAGGAGCAGGTTTACCCCGGTCACCGGTGGCATTTTCAGCTCAGCCGCATGGTCATGGCTGCCAAGGCCAACGGGCTTATGGCCCTGGATGCCCCCTTTGGAAACTTTAAGGATGACGACGGCCTGAAAAAATCAACCGCCCTGGCCAAGGCCCTTGGGTGTGACGGCAAATGGGTAATCCACCCTGACCAGATTGACACGGTCAACCAGGTGTTTACCCCTGCAGCGGAAGAGATCCAGCGGGCCAGGCGAATTCTGGACGCGGCAGATGATCGGTCCCGGGGCGCCGTGGCTGTGGAGGGTCGAATGGTGGACCAGGCCACCATTCGCATTGCCCGGAGGGTTTGGGATCAGGCAGTTTTTCTTGGAAAGGTTTAAATAACAAATCTTCTTGACACCCTGGCGTCCTTTATACTACACAAGCACCTAAACCATGCCCAGAAGGGCGTACAAAACAAAAGCAGTTATATAAAATAAATTTTAACGGCCACGAAGGCTTTGCGGAAACACGTTTTTTTTGCAGATTCTTTGTGGCCGTTTTTTTTGTTTAAATAGTATTTCATGACTTATAAAAAAACCGAAAAATTGCGTAACGCCCTGCTTGTCCCGGGAGTTTTGATCCTTGCACTTACCGCCACAGGGCTGTGCTGCATCCAAGTCGGCACCTGCCAGGTGCCGTTTCCCATGGTGATCAAAACCATTTTGTCCCACCTGGTCCACTGGCCGGACCCGGCCACTATCCCGGCCCTGAATCACACCATTCTCTGGGATATCCGGATTCCCCGAACCCTTCTGGCCATGGCCGTGGGTGTGTGCCTGTCTGTTTCCGGCGTGGTCTTCCAGGGCTGTTTCAGAAACCCGCTGGTAGAACCCTATGTCCTGGGTGCATCTTCGGGCGCAGCCTTTGGCGCGGCCCTTGGCATTGTTTTTCCGACATTTTTCCTCTCGGTTCAAATCATGGCGTTTGTGTTTTCGGCCCTGGCTGTGGCCATGGCGTATACAATGGCCAGAACCGGGCCGGACACCCCAGTGGCCACCCTGGTTCTTTCAGGCATTATCACAGGCTCCGTGTTTGCCTCCCTGGTAGGCCTGCTGAAATATATAGCCCAAGATACAGCCCTTCGGGAAATTGTCTTCTGGCTCATGGGCGGATTCTACTACGCCGGATGGCAGGAGGTAAGGATATTATTTTTGGTGGCAGCTGTGGGGTTTGGCATTATCTGGACCTCCGGCTGGCAACTCAATATCCTGTCCATGGGGGAAGAAGAGGCCAAAAGCCTTGGCATCAACCCGGGCCGGACCCAGTTCATGCTTATCACCCTTGCCACCCTCATGACAGCAGCTGCTGTCTCGGCCACAGGAATCATTGCCTGGGTAGGCCTGATGATTCCCCATGCGGCCCGGCTGATGACCGGCCCGGACCATCGCCGGGTAGTGCCGGTATCGGCCGTTCTTGGCGCCGGCTACCTGATTATCTGCGACACGCTGGCGCGAACATTGACCTCTGCTGAAATTCCCATCGGCATCATCACCTCCCTGGCAGGAGCCCCCTATCTGTTTTACCTGGTCAGAACCCGGGGCGGCCAGATGTTTGGAAGATAACATGCTCAAGGTAAATAATCTTACATTTTCATACGGCAGACACCGTGTATTCAAAAATATCAGTTTTCAAATCAGAAAAGGGGAATTATGCGCCCTATTCGGTCCCAATGGTACGGGTAAAACCACCCTGTTCAAATGCTGCCTGAAATTTTTGGTCCCGGAGAGTGGAACGGTCCGGATCAACGGCAAAGATATCCACAGACTCAAACCAAAGCAAATGGCCCGTCTGGTAGCCTATGTGCCCCAAGCCCACCATTGTGCCTTTCCCTTTACGGTCAGCCAGATGGTACTCATGGGCCGGACCCCGCATTTGAACCGTTTTTTTACCCCCGAAACCAAAGACCGCGAACTGGCAGACCAGGCCATGCAGACCCTGGGCATCAGCCACCTTTCAGGCATGGCCTTTAACCAACTTTCCGGGGGGCAGCAGCAGATGGTGCTCATTGCCAGGGCCATTACCCAGCAGACCGAGCTGATCTTTCTGGATGAACCGGCTGCAGCCCTGGATTTTAAAAACCAGATCAATCTATGGCAGACACTCCAGGCCATAGCCAAACAGGGAACTGCCATCCTGGCCTGTACCCATGACCCCAACCATGTCTCCTGGTTCTGCGATTCCACGGTGGTTTTGGACAAGTCAGGACTTTTTGCCAAGGGCTCCCCTGGCCAGGTAATGACCCAGGAGATGATGGACCATATCTATGGAGATGCCTGCCGGGTCAAAGATATAGACGGACTTAAAATCATGGTTCCCGGACAGGTGGATACAAGAAGAACGAATATTGTTGCATTCCCCGAGAACCGGAAAGGAATATATCATAAATGAAATATATGGAAATCGACTGGAACAAGGCATGGGCCGAAGAGACTGAATTATGGAATCAATCTGCAGGCAAACCGTGCCAGGGATTCTGGGAGGACAAAAAATCCGCTGAAGTGTTTGCCAAAAAAGATATCCAGCAGCATCAAAAACGGTTGGAAAAAACCCTCTCCTTATTGGAATTGACCCCGGACATGCGGGTGCTGGACGTTGGGGCAGGCCCCGGCAACCTGGCCGTTCCCATGGCAAAAAAAACAGCATGGGTCACCACGGTGGAGCCCTCGCCCGGGATGAATGCGGTGCTGGATGACCAGATCGCGGAAAACCGGATCACCAACATCACCACCATCCGGACCGCCTGGGAGGAGGTGGACATCACGGTTCTGACCCCGCCTTACGATCTTGTGGTGGCATCCCTCTCTCTTGGTATGTCCGATCTTAAAGGCGCCATTAAAAAGATGAACCAGGTGTGCACAGGACAGGTGGCATTTTTCTGGCACGCCGGGATTCCGCAGTGGGAGGATATGCCACGGGCATTGTGGCCGGACATTTTTGCAAGGCCCTACCATGGCGGTCCCAAGTCAGATATCATTTTTCAGGTGCTGTACCGGATGGGAATCTATCCCGAAGTTAAAATATTTCCAAACGATTTCTGCGAAATATTTGAATCCATGGATTCAGCCGTATCCTTTTATGCCCGACGATTCCAAATCCTGTCACCGGAACACCGGCCCATTGTGGAAGCCTATTTAAAGGAACACTGCAAAAAGGACGACCGGGGACTGGTACATGAATTCAACCACATGATCATGAAATTGTCCTGGCGACCAAATGATTTCAACCAATCCGGCACCCAGGGAGACAAAAGATGAGATTTGCCGTTAAAACAAATATCGTGGATATTATTCCTTATTTTATAGTCACCCTGATCATGGTAGCATCATTGCTTACCTCGTCATGGGCCGTGGAAAAAGATATCTTTACCATCACCGATTTTGAAGACCGGCAGGTTGAGATCCCGACACAGATCAACCGGGTGGTCACCATCAGTGACGGCTTGATTGAAGGTGTCATGACCTGCCTGGGACAGGCTGAAAAAATCGTGGGTATTGGATCAGCCTGTCTGCCCAAAATCTGGGCGTATGATATTCCTTCCAGTACCGGTGCCGCACATGAATACAGGGAAGGCATGAACCCGGTGTTTTTTCTCAACCCGTTTTTAGCTGACCTGCCCCTGGTCAGCCAGTTTGGGTCAGGCATCAATTTTGAGGCCATTGCCAAACTGGCCCCGGACCTGATCATTGTCCGCACAGGCTCCTGTTCCCTGTCCGCCTCAAAAGATATCCTTGCCAAAAATATCCGGCTTCTGGGATCTCTGGGCGCGCCCCTGGTGGTGCTCCACGGCCCCAACACCTTTGACCGGCCGGACATCGGCAGTTTAAGCCGGGAAATTGAACTTATAGGCGCGGTTTTCCAGAAACAGAAACGTGCAAAGGAGGTGGCGGATTTTCTCCTGGCATCGGTCAACGCCATTAAAGCCCGGACAGCGGATATCCCGCTGGACAAACAGAAACAGGTGCTGATGCTTGGGCTTTCCCCCACGGCCCGGGAAAACGGCGGTGCCGGACACGTCAAGGGGGAGAAGACCGTCCAGACCTATCTTCTCAACGAATTTGCCCATGCCAAAAACGCGTTTTCCGGCACAGGGGCATGGAATATTCTCAATGCCGAACAGATCATTGGCCTGGACCCGGACCTCATTGTCCTGGTCACGGCCTGGGGATACCATCCACCCGAAGAACTGTATGACGCCCCGTACTACAAAAACCTGCGTCACCTGCGGGCCGTCAAAAACAAGGCGGTCACCGCACTTCCCTGGACCCCCTGTAATTGCGAAAAACGGCTGGAATACCCAATTGACGTCATGGTCATGGCCAGGGCTGCATATCCGGAACGGTTTGCCGACATTGATCTTTGCGACTGGCTTCACCAATTTTACATGGCCGTTTACGGGGTAAGCCGGGATACGGCCACCCGGCTTGTATCCTGCCAGTGGATGGACTGGGCCTGCAAAGGAGATAACAAATGAATACATTAAATGAACAGCGAAAACAATTTTTTAACCAGCGGGCCCAGGGCTGGCTTGACAACCACTACAAAAACCCGGACACGGACCGGCATGACCTATATGCAGACCGGATCCGGACAATCGTCTCCTTTCTTGGCCTTGGCCCGGACAGCCGGGTTCTGGATACAGGTTGCGGCGCAGGTGTCCTGGTGCCCTATCTTCTTGGGCACCTCTCTTGTGCGGGCCGGCTGATAGAGATGGATTTTTCCGACCAGATGATCCGGGAGAACCAAAAACGTCACACAGACGAACGGATCAGTTTTATCTGCTGTGATGCCGCAAAAATGGAATTTGAGGCACAAAGCCTGGATGCCGTGATCTGCTTTGCCGCCTTTCCCCATTTCAGCGATCCTGAACAGGTACTTAAACGAATGTCAAAAAGTCTAAAGTCCGGAGGACGCCTAGTGATCGGCCACCTGATGTCATCGTCTCAGCTGGCTGAACACCATCATTCCCATACACCGGTCTGCCGGGACCGGCTGCCGGAAAAACAGACCCTGTTCCAATGGATCACCGGCAGCGGATTCGGCATTGAGACCTTTAAAGACGAACCCGGCCTTTACCTTCTGGCCGCAGTTAAACTTTGAACAGCTATTTCAAAAGGAGAGAGAGAATCATGATCCATCGTTATCCCCGTTATTTTCCGATTTGTGCCCTGTTGTTCTTCCTGGCCGTGCCCGCGCCCCTGTCCATGGCCGGTGAAACCGATGATGACGCCACAGGTGCCATCGTCCTGGAAGATATCACCATCACGGACCGACCCATTATCCAGGGCAACCAGACCGATATTTACGGCAGCACAAAAACGGTGATCACCCAGGAGCAGATTGATGACCTCAATGCCCAGGACCTTGAAACCGCCCTTAAAATGACGCCCGGCGTGAGCATGTCCAGGTTCAATCCCATCGGCTCATTCGGCGGGGCTGACGGCGGCGGGGTATTTATCCGGGGCATGGGCTCCAGCCGTCCGGGTGCGGAAATCAAAACCATGGTGGACGGGGTGCCCATGTTCATGAGTGTATGGAACCATCCCCTGCTGGACCTGATGTCCATTGACTCTTCCCAGGCCATTGAGGTGTATAAAAGCCCCCAGCCCCAGTATTTCGGCAATGCTGTCGGGCTGATCAACATCGTGCCCAAACAGATCACCGAACCGAGATTTTTCACCTCTGCCGAGGCTGCTGTGGGCAGCTATGGCACCCACATTGCCAAGACCGAGCACGGGGGAAATATCAATGGCTGGGACTATTATCTTGGCGGGGGCCTGCGGGAATCAAACGGCCACCGAGACCACGCCGACGGTGAACTGAAAAATATCTATGGCCGTATTGGGCGACAGTTGTCCGACAACTGGGATTTAAGCATTTTCGCCATGGCCAATGACAACTGGGCCAATGATCCGGGGGTTGAGGGGGCTGATCCTTCCGAGCGTGAGGGCAAATATGAAACCCGGGTCTGGATGGGTACGGCCACCCTGTCCCATGAATACGAAAACGCCAAAGGCGAAATCAAACTGTACCAGAGCGCCGGAGAAGGCGACTGGCTGGACCAGCCCACAGACACCACAGGTATTACAGAAGACCTGTTCAATGATTTTCTTTTCTACGGTGCCAGGGTCAAAGAAACCCTGACATTCGGCAACGGCATGTCGCTTCTGGCCGGTGCAGACTGGGACTACACCGAAGGGGATTATACCCAGAAATACAGTGACGGCAGTTCAGATGCCTGGGAAGGGGAAAACTTTGATATCGTGTCTCCCTATGGGGCTTTGAGCTGGCAGATCGGGGTGGGCAACGGGATCACTATCACCCCGTCGTTTGGTGCCAGATTCTATTCCCACAGCCAGTACTCGGATGAATTGGCTCCCCATGCCGGTTTAACCGCCTCCTTTGGCCGGTTTGAAGCCCATATGGGGTATTCCCGGGGCGTGGTTTACCCCGGACTTGAGGTGGCAGTCATGAGTCAGGATGTCCTGCCTATACTCGGGGATTCCTGGAAAGACTTAGACCCGGAAACCGTTGACCACTACGAAATCGGGTTCTCTGTATCCCCCACCCGCCAGACCCTTCTGGACCTGGTCCTGTTTTATGAGGACGGCAATGACCGGTACGTGATTGTTCCATATGCCAGCGGCGTTAAGCCCCACTATGACAATGTGGAAGAATTTACCATCAAAGGGCTTGAAGCCACAGCCACCTGGCAGCCGGCCTCCAATTTTTCCCTGTTTGGCGGCGTCACCCTTCTTGACCCGGACCCCTGGGACTTACCCTATGCACCAGAAGTCACCATCAGCACCGGTTTAACCTTACGGTTTCTTGAACGGTTCAAGCTCAACCTGAATACCTCCTACATTTCATCCATGCATGTCAGTTCCCAGGTCCGGAAAAAGGATGATGAGAATACCACAAAAGTGGACGATTTCTTCCTTGTAAACGGGAAACTCACCTATGACCTGGATCTGAAAGGTGCCGACTATAAAATCAAACTGTTCCTGGCCGGTGAAAACCTGACCGACCAGGATTACGAATACCAGTCCGGCTACCCCATGCCGGGCATCAACGGTATGGCGGGCATCCGGTTCGAGATGTAATTCAGACACATTCCAGGATATTCCATTAAACTTCAGGCACACTCTCTTTCAGATGGTGTGCCTGATTCATTATCAACGCCAGGAACATGATCAATTTGAACCTTAAACTTTAATCTCACGTTTCGCTCTTTGAAAATCGGAAATGATTATTTATTCTCACTTTAATAATCTGGTGATATTGGCCCTGGCCGTTCGCCCTATCAGCAATAGAATATAAGAGCATAAAGAATAATTTCCCAAACTTGTAAAAACTTATAAGGAGCTCAATATTTCCGAAAAGGTAGGATGCGCATGTATTATCCCTTTAAATTCCTCCATCTTGATCTTTTTTTCAATCGCAAGCACCATTTCATGAATTATCTCAGCCGCCCCTGCGCCGATTATCGAGCTGCCTAATATCACACCGCTATTTGCACATACGATTATCTTGGCAAATCCTGAATCGTCACCCTCTATCTTAGCCTTTGGATTTGCTTTGAAAAATGCCTTTTTTACTTCTATATCAAATCCCTTCTCTTTGGCTTCTTTTTCTTTAATTCCACAGCTTCCGATTGCCGGGTTGGAAAAGACAACAGAGGGGGTGACATGGCTATTGACTTCAGATGAGTGGTTTATGATATTTTGCACGGCGATCTTAGCCTCGGCATATGCCGTATGAGCATACGCAATAGTCTCTATACAGTCGCCGACGGCATATATATTTTTATTTGCTGTTTGAAATGATTCATTAACTTCTATAAATCCTTTTTCATTCACTTTTACCGAACAGTTTTCAATACCGAGCCCTTGGGTATACGGGATTCTTCCTGTTGCACAAAGTACTGTTTCACACATGATAATATCCTGCATCTGCCCGCTGATATGCAGTTCTACGCCATCTTTTTTTTGCTGCGCCTTTTGTACAAAAGAGGAGGTCAGGACATTAATGCGTTGCTTTTTAAACCCTCGCATCAATGCAGCTGCGATATCCGCATCTTCAGAAGGAACAAGCTGCGATAGATACTCGACCAGCGTCACGTCAACGCCGAAAGCGTTAAAAAACGTTGCAAACTCACATCCTATGGCACCCCCTCCTATAATAGCAATAGATTCAGGCAGCTTTTCAAGTTTGAATATTTCACGGCTTGAAATGATATTTTTGCCATCTATTGGCAGCAAAGGAAGGGCTTTGACCTGTGAACCTGTTGCAATGATGCATTTATCAAAAGTGATCTTCTCTCCGGCAACTTCAATAGTTTCATCATCCACAAAATGTGCACTGCCGTATAAGAACTCTATACCGGCTTGTTTCATCATCCATAAGAGACCAGATCTCAGCTCGTTCTTTAAAAGGTCTGTTCTATTTTTAAGACGCTTTAGATCCAAACCGCTTACTTCAATGTCCAAGCCGTTTTCTTTAAAAAAAGAGGCTTTTGAAAAATACTGTGCACTTCTTAAATAGTTTTTGGTCGGGATACATCCTTCATTTAAGCAGGTTCCTCCTATACGCGCCTCTGTCTGCTCTATAAGCAGGGTTTTTACTCCCGATCTTGCCAGCTGCAAAGCGGCTTCATAACCACCCGGACCTGCCCCGATTACAACGGCTTCATGATTTCTCATCTCTTCTCCTTATCAAATACTCATCCGCTTGCTCTGCATCGATATTCCATTCTTTCCTGGCATATTTGTGCATCATAAGTTTTTTGGCTCTGTGCGCTTCTTCCATGCTTAATGGACTCTCTACAACATCCACGTCAAAGGTTTCACAAAAGGACTCTATCAGCAACTTTACAAGCTCTTGGTGATCTTTTGTGACGCCAAGCTTCATTAGCGATGCTGCTTTCTTTAAACCTGAATTTTCCAAAAAAAGAGGCTCAAAACACCCTTCATCAAAACTTAACGGTATGCTTCCGTGCTGAAAACAGGCCTGCTTGATATAGCGCTGGGCGTTACCGCCTATTTTTCTGCCCTCTATCAAAATATCATAAGCCTCATTTGAGGCAAGGCAGATATTTGACCTTGCGGTGTTTAATTTCATATCGACGGCAAACCTGGCTTTGCAGCCGAGCTTTTGATAAAAACGAATAAGAAATCTGCACAGATATCCGTAACTTTGGTTTGGACCTCTGCCTTTTAAAAATGCAGGAGGCATTATAAGCGAATAAGAAAGTTCATTTCCGTGTACAAATA
>KB223579.1_pt62 | contig 11456 bp, 8 predicted proteins | sample 524768 | NCBI WGS metagenome assembly AMQJ01 (sample SAMN00998488, study PRJNA167727) | sediment metagenome | isolation source: subsurface aquifer sediment | place: USA: Rifle, Colorado | collected Aug-2009
GAATGCCTTGATCATTGTCCCTTTCCGGGACCCTTTACAGCAGGCATTTTCACTTTTGAACCAGCATAAAAAATTTTTAAAAAAGCATTCAGATGATGCCTTTGCAAAAAAATACATGACCTGGCTGGCCCATCATGAATTCGGAGCCGATCACAGGCCTTTCCTGTTTGATGGAACAAATGAGGACGAAAAAAATACGCAGAATTTAAGCTACTGGCTCACGATTTGGATAAACACCTATTCATATCTGATGAACAATCTTCCCCCTCAGGCTGTTTTCTTAAGTTACGAGAACCTGTGTGATAAGACTGAACTGGTCTGGGAAAAACTTTCCAAACAAATTAACCTCTCCCCTTACACGGATAAAATTTCATTTACAAAAGCACTTCACCCGATAAATGAACCTGTCCCCGGTGAGCTTTTGCAAAAATCAAATGATATTTACAAAGGCCTGATAGGTAGATCCCTATAATTAACAGTGATCATGAGCCATATATTTTATACTGGAGCTATATTGAAACAAAAGACAATTGATTTTCTTCGTAAAAATTTACCATTGTCCATAAAGCATAAAATACCCAGATTTATCATTGACACGATTGCTGGAACAGCAGCTGGGCCATCATCAAAACAGGCTGTAGCAGACGTGCATCCTGAAAACGCCAAGGTTATAACGACTCTGGAAGAACTTGATATCGAACTAAAAAAACTTGACCGCGCCGCTCAGGTTTCAGATGATGCTTTACGAAAGCAGTTTCAAACATTTTCCATGGCGTTTCACCTTGATAATCCCCAGGACCCCTGGTCTAAAGCATATAGAGATAAACAATTTGAATTATACAGGCACATTTCCGGCAAACCCTATGATATTGCAAATGAAGTCTCAATTTTCAATGTCGAAGAGGCATCTAATGTTCCCTTTCCATATTACACAAAAAGCTGTTTAACTGTTGGTAATCATTTGATTTCAATTGGATTCATGATTAAAATGATGGATCTTAAATCGAATTCAAATATCCTGGAATTCGGTCCGGGGTGGGGCAATACTACCGAGATTCTCGGGCGTATGGGACACAAGGTGACTGCTGTTGATATCGAACAGAATTTTATTGATCTTATAAAGCTTCGTGCAGAAAAAAACGGCCTGAACATCCGCACTGTGCATGATGATTTTGCCTATATTGAGACAATTGATAAACCAGTTGACGCCGTGCTCTTTTTTGAATGTTTTCACCATTGTTCCGATCATCTCAAATTGATAAGAAGCTTTGATAAAGCCGTTGCCGAAGATGGAATAGTCGTATTTGCCGCCGAGCCTATTACTGATATGTTTCCTATCCCCTGGGGGCTGAGAATGGATGGTGAATCATTATGGGCGATCCGAAAGAACGGTTGGCTTGAGCTGGGGTTCACAGAAACATATTTTACTGAGACCATGGAAAGATATGGTTGGAATTTAAGCAAACATGTCTGTAATGAAACGCCTTGGGGAACTATTTTTATCGCAAGAAAAAACAAGACTATGTATTAAAAGATTTATGTAACTTCTCTCATAGACGCCGGAACTTTGTAAATGTAATTGATCATTTGTTATACCCTGCCTACTAAAAAAAAGCTCCTATACATTACATAGTAGCCAAGTCAACTGTGCTCACTTGTAGGTCTATTTGATATCAGGGGGGGGGCAGGACCGGACGAATACCGGACCAATCCGGCGATCATCCCCCCCAGCCGTTCCCCCAGAACATCCCAGTTATTGGCGGCCAACCATTCTTCCTGGCGTTCTTTTTTGCTTTTCAGCAGATCTGGGTCGTTGAGCAGCCTATTGATTCCCGCTGCAATATCTTCCGGCGCTGTTCCCGGCAGGGTGTGGACAAACGGCCGGATATTTGAAAATATTTCCAGGGGCGTGCAGACTACGGGATTACGGCTTGCCAGCCCATACCGGGCAGCAGCGCTTGAGGACTCCGCCGTTGCCTGGTAGGGAAACACCACCATGGATGCCGTATCCAGCAGGGCATAGCTTTGTTCATCGGTGAGAAAACGCGTTTCCATGGTCACAGATTCTGCCAGCCGGTGGGCTTCAATCAGCTGTTGGCACCGAATTTTTGTTTCCGTTGATATCGGATCCGGATACAGGGCATTGACCATCAGCAAATGAAGGTCAGGCCGTTTTTCCCTGAGCACTGCAAAAGCCCGAATCAATTGCTCCAGGCCTTTATGGGGGAGCATGAATCCGTAACTGGCAATCACCACCTTATCCCCGGGTGCCCTTGCCACGGGCATCCTGTTGAGCACCCCGTGAGGAAACAGCGCTGTATTTTCATACAGCCCCCTTTGTTTGAACAGATTCAGGTCATCCACCCCGTGGACCAGGAGCCGGTCAACCCGCTTAAGACTTTCCGTGACCGGGGCCAGAGATGCCTTCCACTTACCGTCCTGGACATCCCTGGTAGCGTGGAACATAAACACCAGGACAATTTCCCTGTCGTTGGCGAATCGGATGATCTGTTCCAGATGGTCGGCATGGAAAAAGGCAAAACTGAACTGAAGCACCAGGGCATGGAGATTTTCCTGTGCCATGGTCGCCAGGAGCCCATCCACCTCGCCGCCGCAGCTGATCCAGCAGCGGTGTATACTGGCGCTATGGGACAAGGTATCGGTATCGGGGATAATGGTATTGCTGGTTTCAGGTGCAAAAATGTTGACCTCGAACGCATCGGGGTCAATGGCATCAACCAGGCATTTCGAATAGGTGGCAATGCCGCACTTGGTGTTCCAGGAAGATATCCAGCCCAGGCGTATTTTCTTTTTCGAAAGGGGAGGGATGCTGCGGATGTCCGCCTCAAACGCCATCAATCTTTGGGCACAACGGTCCCAGGTGAACTCTTTTTCAATGAGGGCCTTTGCCGCATCCAGTTTGGGTTGAAGCTGTTTTTTGCCGGCATACCGCACCTCTTTCATCCGTCGCCCCAGGTGATCACCGTCGAGTTCGGCCCACACGGAGTTAAACAGTCCCATATGGGTTTGGGCGGGTTCAAAGGAAAAATCAACGGGCCAGCAGGTCTCCTCGGTGCAGAAATCGGACTGCCCCCCGTAGGCCGTGGTGATGACGGGCAGACCGTAGAGCATGGCCTCGGCCATGGGCAAGCCGAAGCCTTCCCCCCGAGACGGGGCCACAAGGGCGTCGCACTGGGTGTACAACCCGGCAATCCGGGCCATGGAAAGGTCTTCATTGATGATCTCAATGTCCGGGCAGTGCGGGAATCTGGTCTTAAGGGCGTCCACCTGATCCTCAACGGCATTGTGGATATTGGGAAAAGTTTTAATCACCAGAACGGTGTTGTCTTTGGCTGTAAAGGTTTTCGCAAAGGCGTCCAGCAGCAGGTCGACGCCCTTTCGGGGAAAGCATGAAGAGATATGCAGGAATTTAAATGCAGCCCCGGATTTCAGGGGGTAATGTTCTGGAGTCTCACAGATATGGTCCACCCCGTCCCCCACAGCCCTGACAGGCAGGCTGAGCCCATTGTCGATGAGCACCTTTTTCACAAAATTTGACACCACGGGCATGCCGTCCAGATTTTCATTGAACTGCCGTATCCAGTCAAAGGGAAAGGCGGACTCCTCCCATGCGTAATACAGCAGGTTGATCTGCCCGTCCATGTCAGCTACCCGGGGAGGATACAAGTTGCGGATCACCACTTCGGCCCGGCTGCCCTTTTTTCCCTTGCTCCACAGGGCTTCAACACCGGGATGGGCTTTGACCGCAGAGGGCTCCGGGGTATAGTCTCCGGGGCCCTCGGTGGCAAAGAGGCCTACGCCGCCCCTATTTTCAATGCCACGATCCGATTTACGGCCTAATTCACGGTCCAGGGCAAGGGCCATACCCCGATTGACCAGGGCCAGGCTGTATGAGGTTTCAAAGGGGCCTTCAACCTGATAGCGAAGGAAGGCCGGAGGGGAATCCGGTGCGATATCCGGATTAGGGATATCGATGTTTTGTTTCTTAAAAAAGGCGGCCAGCTGCGCCAACATGTTTTGCCGGGTAAACTTTTGGATATGGTCTCTTTGCCGGCTGACCAGGGCCCGTTTCAAGGCCCGGTCCGAGGACAGGAGTTTAATGAAGGCGGCAATGGCGGCATGCTCTTTTCGGGTGAACAGGACCCCTGCCCCCCCCATGGTATGGGGGATGTTCCCGGCACTATAGGCCAGCACCGGAAGATCAAAGGCCATGGCCTCAATCAGGGGCACACCGAATCCTTCATGTTCGCTCATGCTCACGAACAAATCCGCGGCCCGGTACCATCCGTACAGCCGGTCATCCGAAACCTTCCCTGTTAATTTGACACAACCCTCCAGCCCCGCCGATTTGATATATCCGGATAATTTGCGGTAATAGACGTCAATTTTATTAAAGCCGCCCACCAGTACCAGCTGAAAGGGTCGGTTAAGCATCCGCTTTAAAATTCCGGCGACAGGAATAAGGTCTTCCTGGCATTTATTGGGTGCGATGCGGCCCACATAAAGCAGGGTAAACTTGCCGGTAGATTCCGTGACCGGGGATTCATCCCATGGTCTGTTTTGAATATCAGCCACATCCACCAGAAGGGGGATCTCCGTCACATCCCTGTAGCCCACCTCCCGAAGCTCATCTTCATTGAGTTTTGAAACACAGATGGCCGCATCCATGACAGGCATAAATTCAGTGAGCTGCTTGCGGCCCACACTGGAATAATGCCTGTACACACAACTGTCCGAAAAGAAACGGGCCGGAGTGATATTGTGATACACAAGGATTTTTCTACCCTCAAGCCTCCTCACCCATTTTCCTAGGCCATGGCCCATGGAGTGATGGACCAGGATAATATCGTTTTTTCCAGGCTTGAGCTTTTTATGGGACAGCAGTTCGTTTTTTAATTGCGGCGCCACCCGTTCCACATAAATATTTGATTCAAATCCGAACTCCCGCAGCAGGCTGCGGATCAACCGCATTGAATTGGTCACGGCATCCCCATAGGCGGAACCCGAATGAAACTGATGCACGGCTGTTTTTTTCATGATTTTTAATCCAGGACTGCCTTTAAAAACTGCGGCTCTATTGTTGTGTTGGAAAACCGCTCAATATTGATTTTACCCTGGCTGGCCAGATAATCTTTGAATTCCGGGTTATGATATATGACATGGATGGCAGCGGCAAATTGTTCATAATCCATTGTATCAAAAACGAGCTGGTTTTCCCCCAAGGCCTCGGGCACGGCACCGGTCCCCAGGGCCACAATGGGCAGGTCATGGTACTGGGCCTCCAGCACCGGCAGACAAAAGCCTTCATGGCCCGACATGAGTAAAAACAGATGGCAGGCCGTGTAATAAGTGTGCAGCTGCGCAAAGGTCACCGACCCTTTAATCCGCACAATCTGCTGGAGGTTGTTTTCCGCTATTAATGCGGTCAGCTCCTTGAGATACTCCTTAAGACTGGGGTCGATCCCCCCTATAATAAACAGGCGGACCCCGGTATCGTACATCCTTGCATAGGCGGCCATCACCCGGATCATATCCTTGTGACCCTTGTTGGGCACCAGGCGTCCCACAAAAAGAACATTAATATTTCCGTCATCCAGCCGGCCCAGAAGATCCCGGTCCACGCCCACGGACCCGAAATCATCCAGTTTATGAAAGGGCGGCACAATCCGGATCCGAGCATCCTCAATGCCCCGACTTACAAAATCCCCAGAATTAAACCGGGAATCACATAAAAATCTGGTAACTTTGCCCGTTTCCAGGATGCTGCCTGTCTGCACCAGGCCTTTTTTACAGAACCGTTCATGGGCGGGCAGCCTTCTGCACCAACGGGTATAGGGTTTGAAAAATTCAGGAGGGGTGATGTTATGGTATTTCAGATAGATTCTGCACCTTGCCATTTCTATGATCAGTCCGCCGTTGCCCCAGTATCCCCCGTGGTGGTAAATCAGTATATTATCGGGGTCCCGGATGAACGCCATAAGATCGGACCAGGCCACGAGATCACAGGCCATGGCGGGCCGCGCCACATGATCGGCATAGACATAGGCGGTGATATTGTTTCGCTTGAGCATGGCCACCTGGTGAGCCACATCGTTGCCTATGGCATCATGATCCAGCAGGGAACTTACGGCAACACATATTTTCATTCTTTACATCCAATCACAGCGTAATCCTGGCCAATGGTAAAATAGTAATTTAACAGAGGGTCTTCCACGCGGAAGGATTCATTGGGATGCAACCTTAATATCTCAATATTAACAAATCCGCGGTCTTCCACCAGAAAAAAAAGGGTGGCAGGGGGAATGGGATTGGTGTGTGAGGGATCCGTATAAAAAGTGCAGGCACCCACCATAATGTTTTCAGGGTTGGGGGTTTCAAAAATAACAATGCCCCCGGGCTTTAACACCCTGAAAGCCTCATCAAACAGGGCCACCATGGTGGTAAAGGGCAGGTGCTCCACAATATGGAACCCCGTAATCATGCCCAGGGACTCGGATTCAATTCCTCTCAGGTATGCCACCGCATCGGACCGGACAACCTCCAGGCCCACGTCCCGGCATTTGTTCACCATGACGTCATTGAGATCAAGGCCCCTTGCGGTGATATTGTTCTCCTTTAAAAGTTCAAGCCATTCCCCCCGGCCGCAGCCTACATCCAGGACAGGGGCGTCGCCGGTATGTTCACATGCCTGCTGCACATAAGGAAGATACACGCGCACCCGGTCTTTGATCTCCTCTTCCGGCCCTCTGAACCGCTCTTCAAAATTCAGGTACATGGCATCATAGAGAGGCCCCCAGGCATTATCATTGCCCGAAGCAGGGGGCATGTTGCTTGAGACCGGCCGGTGGTCCGATTCCTTTTGCCCCTTTTCGGCTTCCTCCAGCCGGATCTGAAGCCTGCGCTGCAAATCCACAATGGCAATCTTGTTTTCTTTTATGCGCTTTAACAGATCGGCCTTCAGTTCGCAGCGGCTTCGAGTGATATCAGAATCAAGGCGTTCAATCTCCCTGTCCAGTCTTGAGATACGCTCCTGCGTTATCCTGTCCCGCTTATCCATGAGTTCATACCGTGCAATGGCGGTATTTTCAATCCTCTGGATACTTTGGAGGATAACCGGCAGGTTGATAATGGCTGAAATAATCCTCAGCCCCCTTCCCAGCACCGGAATTTTAAAAGCGGTTTTCAGCAAAAAAGGAAGCAAAAGATTGTTGATTTTAACCTGTTTGATCCGCCCCTCGATAGAATACCTGAGCCTGCCTAAAACCTCAATTTTTGTCAGCACGCCATTATGCAGTTTATCCAGGTAGATGGCCTTCCCCTGGTCATCCGGCTCCCGCCGAAGAATTAACATATAGGCCTTATTGATAAAATCCTCTCCATGGAACTGCATGAGCTGCTCTTTATCGACACATCCGTCAATAGTCAACAGCAGATCCAGTGTATCGTCAAATGGCGGGAGGCTTGATTCAAAGTCTGGTCCCGGTTCAAAAGATTTTTCTTTGCCGGCGGCTTTATACTGCGCCACCTCTTGTTGGATGCAATCCTTTATTTTATCTATGTCAACCCCGGGCATATCGATTTTAATCATAATTTATCCTTGTGTTACGTACAAATCAGGTGTCAATCTGACCAGACCTGAAAAATAATGATCATCCCCTGTCACCACTTCAAAGACAGCACAGCCGTCGATCCAGTGAATGCACTCGTCAAGATGGTTGGGACCCTTATGCAGGGCCAGCGTGATGGAATACTTGCCGGGTCCTATATTGAACTGTTCAAATGCATATGTCACGTCCAGGGTCTGGCCTTTTTTGATGCAGATGCATTTATCCTGAAAATATGAATTGGTGCAGTAAATATCCTGCCCAAACCTGTCCCGAATGGCAATCCCCAGGGTCAGGCCATCCGTTTGGCTGTAGCCTTTGAGGCCCACCTTGACCCTGACCGGACGCCCACTTCTGAGAGTGCCTGTGGCCAGATTGTTCTCATCCAGCAACTCAACGGTTTCAATCACCACCTTGCGATTGCCGTACCCCGAGGCCTTTTCCTTTTCCCTGTACCGGACCTCCTGCCCCCGGGCCCGTTGTGCAATGAGAAAATTATAGGAATTTATAATGCTTTCAGGGTCACCCTGATCAACCACCCTGCCCTGATTCATTAAAATCGCCTTGTCGCAAAGCACCTTTACAGCATTCATATCATGGGAAACAAAGATAATGGAACCGCCATTTTCTTTGAACTGTTTTATTTTCTGCATGCATTTTTGCTGAAAATAAGCATCGCCCACGGACAGGGCTTCATCCACCACAAAAACCTGAGGGTCTGCGTGGATGGCCACGGAAAATGCCAGCCGCATGACCATCCCCGAAGAATAGGTTTTGATGGGCTCGTGGATGAACTCCCCAAGCTCGGTAAACTCGATGATCCGGTCCATCTTTCCATTAATTTCAGTCTTTGAAAGCCCAAGATACGTGGCATTGTGGATGATATTGTCGACCCCTGAAAACTCTGCGTTAAACCCTGTGCCAAGCTCTAGAAGGCCTGTGATTTTCCCGCTGATATGCACGCTTCCGGAATCCGGGATAAGCACCCCGGTCAGCAGTTTTAAAACAGTGGATTTGCCGGCGCCATTTGCGCCGACCAGCCCCAGGGTTTCCCCGTCCGCCACATTGAAACTAACCTTGTCCACGGCGCAGAATTCTTTATGATAGCAGGATCTGAACAAAATCTCCTTCAACCGGCCCGACGGACGCCGGTATAGTTTAAAGGTTTTTGAAATACTTTGAACCTCAATCATTTGATCACCTTCTTAAAGACCTCAACGGTTTGCCCGGCGGTTTTGCGCCAGGTAAACGCGGCAGCCTGCGCCCTGCCCTTTTTCACAAGCTCGTCCCGTACCCTGCTGTCATGGACAATGGTATCTATGGCATGGGCAAATTCATCACTGCTGTACGGATTTACCAGAACAGCGGCGTTTCCTGCCGCCTCGGGCATGGATGCGGCGTTGGAACAGATCACGGGGCAATCGCATGCCATGGCCTCAACAATGGGCAGTCCGAATCCCTCGTAAAGGCTGGGATAGACCAAGGCCCGGGCACCGGAATAAACAGCCCTTAAATCATGATCCGGAATATGGCCTGTCATAATAATTCTATTTGCCAGCTGTCGGTCCTTAATCTTTTCACGCCATTTTTTTTGCCCCCACCCCTTCCAGCCCACCAGGACCAGAGGGATATCCGTAGAGGATATCATAAGGGCATTGATTAAAAGGTCAATATTTTTCCGCGGTTCCAGGGAACTTACAAAAAGCAGATATGACCGGGGCAGCTTATATTTGTGCCTGACTTTTTCAACCAGATGTTCACTGCAGGGAGCGAACAGGGGATCGGGAGCCAGGGGAACGGCAGTGACCATGGAGGGCTGCAATTTAAACTCATCAATGATTTCCTGCCGGATAAACTCTGAGATGGTCAAAACATGGTCGGCATAACGCAGCCGGGATTTTATGAAACACTCAAACAGCCAGACCCTGTCCCTGGGCTGGGTCTCCCTGAACCGCCGCAAAGAAAGATCGTAAACCGAGTATACCGTTGGTACCCGGGTCTGCTTTGCCGGGGTAAAGGCGGTTTCATGATAGACATCAAACCCCGGCCTCCCTTTTTTTTTGCATGCCCGATTAAGAAAATATTCGTATTTGAGTCGGGAAGCCGCCCGCAGCCCGAAAACCACAGGGTCAGGGAAATATCGAGCCGTGCGGGAGGCATTTTGCCGCCGTGCGCTATTGGCGGCAACCCCAATGAAGTCAACCGGAGACCTCCCCTTAAAATAGGAGATATCCATCCGGTCCATCCGGCCCATGGCCGTGTATAAATTGCGTAGATATCTGGCAACACCGGTCAGAACCCCGGCCATGGGTATTGAATTGACTAAAATTTTCAAAATATCCCCGGTATTCCTGCCGCCAAGGGATAAAAGGAAAAAAGCCCGGTAAGAAACAAAAGATTCAGCAGCATTAAAACATAGACCCTGAAACGGCTGATAAACCGCCTCCATACCCCAAAGCCCCCAAGCAGAAAGGCACTGGTCCAGCAGATTAAAAAAAGCAGATCCATTTATATGCAAGTCCCAATAAGTTGTTACATTATTTTCATATTTTGTTGTGGTTAAGCATAGGTGTTAATAGACCAAGTCAGCCCATGACCGTTATAAAAAATCCCGGATGTCTTTTTCCAGATACCGCAGCATCAAAAAGGAACAAAACAAAATAAGATGGGTGATTACCGTCAGAATCACAAGGCTTTTAAACGGAGGGGACGCATTCAACACAAAGATCCTGTGATAGGACTCGATAATGATATAGGCCGGATTCCAGGCAACCAGTTTCTGAACAATACCGGGCAGGATATCCCGCGTGTATACAATGGGCGTAAACCAGAACCAGAGCTGGAGAATGACGCCGGTGATCTCCCGCACATCCCGGATAAACACATTCAATACAGCGCCAAACAGCCCGATTCCCAAGGCCATCAGCTGCTGAAGATAATAAAGAAAGGGCACAATCCACAGCAACCTGTTGAATTCATGACCCTGGAATGCCAGAATTACAAAAAAAACCACCATGGAGATAATATAGGTGATGCTTTCCGACAGGTTGATATATAACAGGAGGGACAAAAAGGAGGTGTTCACCTTGGTGATGATGTGTTTTTTTTCCAAAAATACCGAGGTACACCGGTTGATTGTTGCCGCAAAGGCCGTCCAAGGGATCAGCCCCGTGGCAAGATAAACACCGTAGGCGTTCATGTCAGAGGTTCCCGGAAGCCTCGCCCCCATAACCTTGCCGAAAATAACAATGTAAATAAAAAGATTCACCATGGGCCAGATGATGGCCCACAAAGACCCGAAAACCGACCCTGCAAACCGCTCGGCAAAATCCCTGCGGGTGATCTCTATAATATATGACAGGTTCAGACTTGACATGCCCTGCCCCCGATGCCCGACAAGCTATTCATCGTAATTGCACACCGTAAAGCCCTCTTTTCGGCAAAGGGCGTCCCGGCCCGCCTCTTTGATATCATGGGCCACCATCTCCTTAACCATATCCTCAAAAGAAATACGGGGCTGCCAGCCGAGTTTTGATTTTGCCTTGGCAGGGTCACCCAACAGGGTTTCAACTTCAGCAGGCCTGAAATACATGGGGTCAACCCTGACCACCACATCCCCCGGAGTCACATCGGCAGCACCGCCCCCGGCTTTGTATGGGGCAACAGCCTCGACAATGCCTTGTTCATCCACCCCGGCGCCTTTCCATGCCAGGGTAATGCCCAGATGTGCGGCGGCAATCTCCACAAACTGCCTTACGGAATGCTGAATACCGGTGGCAATGACAAAATCTTCGGGTTTTTCCTGCTGAAGCATGAGCCACTGCATTTCCA